>Ga0209081_1000787_pt1 | contig 19175 bp, 14 predicted proteins | sample GOMGulsemesocosm_4_FD_184636 | JGI IMG/M metagenome (GOLD analysis project Ga0209081, IMG submission 184636) | Methane-oxidizing microbial communities from mesocosms in the Gulf of Mexico - GOM15B Gulf of Mexico (SPAdes) (version 2) | ecosystem: Environmental > Aquatic > Marine > Cold seeps... | reverse complement strand
CTTAACCATTGAGCATTTTGTTTATCATTATGAAGATGCTTTTGTACTATAGCGATAAGAGGTTCACTTTGTTTGATTGGCAAAGAGCGTAACCGTTGTAAAAAATGTGCATTAGGTTGTTTTTTCAATATTGGCGTAATTAATTGAGTTAATGGCTCAGTGATACTTTGTTCAGCTAATACATGACAATAAGCAAATAAAACGGCTTCTCGTTGTTTTACCTTTCTTTTAAGTGCTTTCCAACTGGTTTGTAAACCGTTCTGGTCCTTCTGATGGATAATGTCGTTGAACATGCCATAATAAGCTGTTGCTTCCCACGCTTGTATTTTTTCATCGGAGATAAACTTTTCTTTACGAGCAATGTTCAAGTAATCTACAGCCGTTTCAAAGCGATTTTCAATTAAACATAAATCAATTTCTAGTGCTAGTAAGCGTGTATCGTGGCCAATTTGTTTATGGTTTTCATCAATTAATGTGCGAGCTTTTTTATACGCGTCACTATGCTCTTGATTTAGTAATAATTTTACTTTAACAATAACACTGGCGAGATCTGGTTCTTTTAGTTTGGCGGTTTCTTGCTCTAATAATGCTAAATAGTGATTAGTGTTTTCATTTATTTTCTGTTTTGCAGAAGCCGCAGCGGCAAGCAAATATGCACTTTGTTGACGCTTAGCGGGCTCTGCACTTTTAGCAAACAGTTGCTCAGCAGCTTGGTAATCTTCAAGCATGTAAGCAGCTAAACCCTTGTTGAAATTAGCAATTCCACGTCTTCTACTGGCGAAAGCGACGGTGTGCCAAGCTTTAAAGCTGATTTTAAAACCGCCACGGAATATTTTAAAAATAATAAAAGCACTAATAGCAAAAATCATAAATAATATGGCAGCTGAAAGAACCGTTAACTCAATAATGGTTTCACCCATAGCAATGAGAATATAACCTTTTTCATCAATTAATAGAGGGCTTAATGCTAATGCAGTAAAGAATAAAGCAGTGATGACAATAAAGCGGATCATAAGTTGCCCTCACTTTTTGATTTCATATTTTGTTGTTCTGATTGTGGAGCTTGAGTTTCAGGAGCAACTTTTACTGCCTTTATTGGTTTATCTTGTACTTCATTTTTAATTTTATTTGTTTTTTTCTCAATAGAAATAGGTGATACAATTTTTTGGTTTCTCAGTGTTGTTCTGATAGCAGTTAAAGCCGCTAACTCATTTGGATAGCTATAATTTACCTGTTTTTTCTTTAAGTCATTCAACGTTTTAATAATATCTTGATTAACAATGTTTTTCATATCAAAAAATTCATTAAGCCACTGTTGAATATCATCTAAGGATTTTTGGTAAATGTCACCTTTACCTTCACTGGCCGCCCATAATGCTAGCTGAACTTTTAAACTTAAATTTTGTTTTAAATGTGCTTGTTGTTCAGGTGACATTAAGGGTTCAACCGTACCTGTTCTTTGGCGAACACGAATGAAATCATTAAGAAATTTTTGCCAGGTTTTAGTTAAATTACTTTGCCAGTCGTCAATATCATTAGATAATTCTAAATCGGTTTTGTTATCTTTTTCTTCGCCAAAGCTCTCTATGGTTAATGGTAGTTGAGTAACTTGTTTACTCATGGTCATAAGAGCCAAAATAACTTCATCAGCTTGCAACTTAGGCAGTAGTTCTAAAGATTTAATGTCTTGATGAATAACTTCACGTACAGGTAAAAAAGCAGGATCATTTAATTCAGTTAAACGAACATCGGCATCTTTGAGTAAGCCAATAGCAGCGGTGGTGTCTTGTTCTAGCCATAAAGTACGTACAGCAATACGAATTAAATATTCAGCTTCATGTAATAGCCAATCACTTGGTTGGCGCTGTTTAATACTTTGTTCAAGCTGAATAACTGTTGCATTGAGTTCAGTGATTTTAGCTTGGCTAGTTTTTTGAATTGCTGTTGTAACTTGCTGTAATTGTTGATTAAAACTTTTTTGTTGTGCTGTTAATGCTTGTTGCATTTGTTTTTGGTAGCGACTTAAACTTATATTATTTTCTTTACTTATTTTATCGGTAAGCGTTTGCGTTAACTGCTGATTTTGTAATTGTTGCCAATAATAATGGCCTGTGGGTGCAGCGACAGCAAGTAGTACAGCAAAAACTGCTAATTTGGATGTTTTACTTGGTGAGTTACCCGATGAGTTATTTGATGATAATTTTTTAGTCTCGGCTTTATGAGCAGTCGATGCTTTGGTGGTGTTTTTGTTTGAACTGACTTTGGCGTCTGATTCGCTTGTTTTTTCAGAGCTTAATGGCACTTTTGATTCAGTCATTGTTCATTCCATCTAATTATAAGTCTAATATGAGTTTAATATTATTAAGTATTCTTACGCTGTTTATTTATTATTGAGCTGCTGTAATGTAGCCGTAATCGCTTGCTCACTAGCACCATCGCTTATTACAACGTGTATCAAGCCGAGTTGTTTTGCTGTATTGGCAATACGTTGACTTGCAACTAACCATACACATTGATTTTGCCAATAGCTTGCTACTCGCTGATTAAGCGTATTTACCGTTAATTGCACAAGTTTCTCTAATATAGCGCTACTAGTGACGACAATACAGTTTATTTGCTGCTTAAACCATTGCTTGTGTATGTCTTCGGCAAATACCCGCCATACACGTTGGTAGCTTTCTAAATAATTAACGTTTGCACCAGATTTTTTTAAGTGCGTAGCTAAATGTTCTCTACCACCATCACCGCGAACAATAGTAATTGATTTATTGTATAAGCTTTTATTTAATATAGGTAGAGTCAATAAGCCTTCGCTATTTTCTTGGGTAGGGCAAATAACGGTGTTAATACCTAGCTGCTGCAGAGCGATTGTAGTTGCCTTACCCACAGCAATCACATACTGAGAATGCCATTCTTTTGCGGAAAAAGCTTTATCAGCAAATTCGACAGCAGCAACGCTAACAAAAATAATAATGTCGGCATTAACGAGTAAGCTTTCACTTGTTTGACGATCAGCTAAAGGTTGATAATCAAACAAGGGTTGATTGACACAAGCTATGTCTTGTTCTTTAAGTAAAGAAGAGAGCGCTTGTGCTTTTTTTGTTGGCCGTGTTATTAAAACGTTAAGCCTGGTGTTATTGGCTATCGACATTGTTTGTGGCGTAAACCTCTTTCAATATTTTGTCAGCACCACGGCTAAGTAATTCTTGAGCTAACGTATAACCCAGTGTTTCTCCTTGCTCTACTGAGCCAGAAATTTCACTTTCAATTAGCTCACTTCCGTCTACAGCGCCAACTAAACCACGTAAATGAACATCTTTACCGTCTTCTGAAATAACACTATAACTGGCAATAGGTACCTGACAACCGCCTTCTAGGGCCTTATTCATGGCTCGCTCTGTTAAGACTCTGATACGGGTAGTACTACATTCAAGCGGTGCAAGTAGTGACTTTATAATGTCGTCATCAAGTCGGCATTCAATACCTACAGCACCTTGACCATTAGCGGGTAACATTTCTTCGGGTTCAATAAATTGTGCAATACGCTCACTCATTTTTAAACGAATTAAACCTGCAGCAGCTAAAATAATAGCGTCATATTGGCCTTCATCTAGTTTTCTTAAACGAGTATTAACGTTGCCGCGTAAATCTCTAATGTCGAGATCAGGGCGTTTGGCTTTTAATTGACATTGACGACGTAAGCTTGAAGTACCAACAATAGCGCCTTGAGGCAAATCGCTGAGACTTGCATAAGTGTTTGAAACAAAAGCGTCACGGGGGTCTTCGCGTGGGCAAATAACTTCTAAACCTAAACCGTCAGGAAAATCTACGGGTACATCTTTCATTGAATGTACGGCAATGTCAGCTCTATCTTCTAACATGGCTACTTCTAATTCTTTAACGAAAAGCCCTTTACCGCCTACTTTTGCCAAAGGGGTATCTAAAATAATATCGCCTTTGGTCGTCATCGGCACTAGCTCAACGTGTATATCTTGATGAAAATGTTCTAACTGTGCTTTTACATATTCTGCTTGCCATAAGGCAAGGGCGCTTTTTCGAGTAGCTATTCTTACTGTTTTCATTTTTTTGTTCCAAAAGATATAAATTATTCTGCAGATAGAGTTATTTCTGTTTCGGCTTGTGTACTGACCGCAGAAGATAAAAATTGCCAAAACTCACCAGCACCACGTTTATCTGTCCATATTGTTTCGTTATCAGAATAGGTAAAATGATGACCATTAAACTTTGTAGCAACCCAAATTTCATGCAAAGGAGCCTGCTTATTAATAATGATCTTTGTTGTATTTTTAAAGGTTAGGGTTAATAAACCGCCAACACCTTCGTAATCTATATCAACACCACATTCTTCAATTGCCTCTTCAACGGCAAGTAATAGATCTTCTGCGATTAAATTGTATTGGCTATCGTTCATTAACTTTCTTTGGTTGTTTGGGGATTGTGCATGTGAGTATAATACCAATCAACAGAGATAAATATAGACTCATAACAACTAAGTTAAGTTGAAAAGCTTGATTTAAACGACTTTCAAGGCAAAAACTGGTAATCATGCATTCAATTAAAACTTTTTCTTTTTTGCTCATGTGCTTTTTAATGAGCATGAATCTCTCAGCTTGTGGCTCAAATGGTGATTTATACCAAGTTGAAGAACCAGAAACAAAACAACAAATTATAGAAAAAGAACCTCAACATAACCTTGCAGAACTGAAGAAGAAGCCGAGATAATGTTAGTTAACTTTTCAAAAATGCACGGTCTAGGTAATGACTTCTTAGTATTAGATAATGTGACACAAAATGTCTATTTGTCGAATGAACAAATTGCCAAATTGGCAGATAGAAATTTTGGCGTTGGTTTCGATCAGTTACTTATAGTTGAGCCGCCATATGATCCTGATTTAGACTTTCATTATCGAATTTTTAATGCTGATGGCAGCGAGGTCAACCAGTGTGGTAATGGCGCCCGTTGTTTTGCGCGTTTTGTTCGTATGAAAGGTTTATGTAATAAAAATAAAATTAGAGTATCAACCGCTTCAGGGAAAATGACCTTATTTGTAGAGCGTGATGGTAATATTTCTGTCACTATGCCAGTACCGCAATTTGAGCCAGCTAAAATTCCTTTTACGGCAAAAAAAGCTGAAGGCACTTATATTTTACGTAGCGATTCAGAAACAGTACTTTGTGGTGCTGTTTCCTTAGGTAATCCTCATTGTGTTGTTACGGTTGATAATGTACTTGAAGCACCTGTTGCGCGTTTGGGTAAAGAATTATCATTGCACGAGCGTTTTCCTGAACAGGCTAATGTTGGTTTTATGGAAGTTGTTGCTGCTAATCAAATAAAATTACGTGTTTATGAACGCGGCGCAGCAGAAACGTTAGCTTGTGGCAGTGGCGCTTGTGCAGCGGTAGTTATTGGTCAAATGCAAAACAAATTAGGTCGACAAGTTACGGTTGAATTACCTGGCGGAAAGTTAAGAATATATTGGAAAGGCCCTGGGCATCCTGTAAAGATGTCAGGACCTGCAGTGCACGTGTTTGATGGTCAAATATCCATTTAATAAGATATTATAAAATAAAGTTAAAAACAAATTTAGAGAAAAAAATGAATAAAAAAGAACAATTAACTCATACGGATGACTTACCCTTAACAGATGAGTTGGTAAGCGCCTACTTACAAGATAATCCAGATTTTTTTAAGCGTAATAATGAATTGATGACCGGGTTAAGGTTGATTGATTCACAACGAGGTACCGTTTCATTAGTCGAAAGACAGCAGCAACAGTTAAGACAAAAGCTACATGATTTAGAAGATGAAATCACACAGCTAATGTCGATTGCTACTCATAATGAAAATCTATTTATGCTCTATAGTGATTTATATCTACGTTTACTTGATTGTCAGTCTGCGAGTGAGTTATTAGATTGTTTAGCCCAAGCAACCATCGAACTATTATCGCTATCAGCTTTTAAATTATATTTGCTTGATTCAGATGTTATTGAGCATGACTGTTTATCGAAAAATGATTGTCAGGGGGTTATGCAAAACCGTTTGAAAAATAGTGATTATTATTTTGGTCGCTTACAACATAGTGAACAGCAGTTAATCTTTTCTCATAACTGTACAGGCTCTGTAGTATTAGTAAAACTTGTTCATGATGATAAAGAACTAGGATTTTTAGCGATCAGCAGTGATGATGCTCACCATTTTGATCCGCGTATGGATACTCTGTTACTAAGTCAGTTCAAACGTTTAGTGGCAAAATTGTTGCAACAGCACTTGTCATTGTAAATTGCATAACTAATTACCCAATAATATGAAATTCTACCGTCGTTTATCTGCTATCAAAGCAATCAGTTTTGATCTCGATGATAACTTATACAATAACAAACCTGTGATGCAGGCAATTGAGAAAAAGATGGTTACCTATTTTGCGAACGTGCTTGCTGGTACGTTCGCAAAGTTACCCTGCCAGCACCAAGAATTTAATCATCAATATTGGTTTTATTTTCGTAAACAAGCCATTATAAATCAACCAGATTTAGCGCATGATGTGGTGAAAGTGCGCTTAATTACTTATCAACTAGGCTTGTTATCGTTAGGTTTTTCATCAAAGGCTGCTTTAGACATTGCACAAGCAGCACTAGATTATTTTATTAAACAACGTAGTGATTTTACTGTACCGCAAAGTAGTAAAGACTTATTAGCAAATTTGAGTGAGCGCTATCCTCTTGTCGCTATCAGTAATGGTAATGTTGATACGAAAGCTATTGGCATTGATCATTATTTTACTCATGTTTATCACGCAGGGTGGCAAAAAGATGGCCAACTTCTCAAACAAAAACCAGCTAATGATATGTTTCATTTAGCTTGTCGGCAACTTGCTATTAAACCTGCAGAATTACTACATGTGGGTGACTGTGGTCGTGCTGATATTCAAGGGGCATTGCGAGCAGGCTGCCAAACGGCTTGGTTGTCTTGTTATGATGTTGGTAAACCTATTAGTGTTTTACCTCACATTGAAATAACTAGCATAAGCCAATTAGCCCAGTTCTAATAATTAACTGGCTGTATATAAAGCCAGTGTTATACTCGGCTATGTTACCAATTTTATTCTCAGCTTAAAAAGGTTTTTCCGCGATGGATGTTTCCCAATTACTTGATGCTCTTAATGATAAACAACGTGAGGTTGTTGCCGCACCCAAACAGAATATGTTGGTGTTAGCTGGCGCTGGCTCGGGGAAAACTCGTGTATTAGTGCAGCGTATAGCATGGCTAATGCAAGTTGAACAAGCTGCACCTCATTCTATTTTAGCGGTAACTTTTACCAATAAAGCGGCGGCAGAAATGCGTGCTAAAGTTGAGCAAGCCACGGGAGGTAACACTCATGGTATGTGGATTGGCACTTTTCATGGTTTAGCTCATCGCTTGTTACGAATGCATTTTCAAGAAGCAAAGCTTCCACAAAGTTTTCAAGTGCTTGATAGTGACGATCAATTACGGTTGATAAAACGGATTGTTCGTTCATTAGAATTAGATGAAAAAAAATGGCCAGCGAAACAGTTTGTTTGGTATATCAACGGTAAAAAGGATGAGGGTTTACGCCCTCAACATATTGATGCTCAGTTTGATCCAAGTGAAGCTTTATTTGTCAAAGTATATAAAGCTTATCAAGATACCTGTGATCGTGCTGGCTTGGTTGATTTTGCTGAATTATTATTACGCGCCCATGAACTTTGGCTTAACAACCCTGAACTCTTAGCGCATTACCAACAAAGGTTTGCTCATATATTAGTGGACGAATTTCAAGATACCAATGCAATACAATATGCATGGTTAACCTTGTTAGGTAAAGCACAATCTAAAGTGATGATTGTTGGTGATGACGATCAATCTATTTATGGTTGGCGTGGTGCGCGTATTGAAAATATCGAACAATTTACAACTGAGTTTGAGGACACTAAAACTATTCGTTTAGAGCAAAATTACCGCTCAACTGCCAATATTTTAAATGCAGCTAATCAGCTGATCAGCAATAACAATAATCGTTTAGGCAAAGAGTTATGGACTGATGATAAAGCGGGCGAAAAAATTTCTATCTATACCGCTTTTAATGAAATAGATGAAGCGCGCTTTATTGCTGGTCGTATTAAACAATGGCGTGATGACGGTGGCAAACTTGATGATGTAGCCATTTTATATCGCTCGAATGCACAATCACGCTTAATGGAAGAAGCTTTATTGCAAGGACAGTTACCTTATCGTATTTATGGTGGGCAACGATTCTTCGAACGCCAAGAAATTAAAGATGCGTTAGCTTATATGCGACTTATTAATAATCGTGATGATGATGCTGCTTTTGAACGTATTATCAATACACCAACTCGTGGCATAGGAAATCAAACGGTCGCATTGGTGCGTGATGCAGCAAGAAGCTTGCAAGTTACCTTGTGGCAGGCGTGTCAACAAATGTTACAAGCTGAACAGTTAAAAGGTCGTAGTGCTAAAACCATTACTAACTTTATTAACCTAATTGATCAATTAGAAGATGATTCCACCGATTTAGACCTAGATCAGCAAACTAACTTTGTTATACAACACTCAGGCTTAAAAGCTATGTATCAAGCCGAAAAAGGGGAGCGAGCAGAGCAACGTATTGAAAACTTAAATGAGTTAGTAACGGCTTGTCAAACATTTGAAAGTGAGCCATTATCAGATCAAGACACAATAGTAGAGTTAACACCATTAACTGCTTTTTTAACCCATGCGGCGTTAGAGTCAGGTGAATCACAAGCTGATGAGTTTGAAGCGGCAGTGCAATTAATGACAATGCATTCAGCTAAAGGACTAGAGTTTCCATTAGTGTTTATTGCAGGTTTAGAAGAGGGTATGTTTCCATCGCAACAATCGGTTGAAGATATAGGCCGATTAGAAGAAGAGCGACGCTTATGCTATGTCGGCATGACAAGAGCTATGAATAAGCTATACTTGTTGCATGCTGAAAGCCGTCGAATTTATGGACAAGAAAAATTTCATAAAGCGAGTCGTTTTTTACGTGAATTACCAGAAGATTGCATAGAAGAAATTCGTATGCAAAGCCAAGTGAGTAGACCAAAGGCTGTTGGTAAATTTTCAAATACTTTTACTTTAGAAACCTTTGCCAACACAGGCTTTAAATTAGGGCAACAAGTAAAGCATAGCAAATTTGGTGAAGGCGTTGTGCTTAACTATGAAGGTAGTGGGGCGCAATCAAGAATTCAAGTGAATTTTGAAGAGGTAGGCAGTAAGTGGTTAGTGGTTGAATTCGCCAACTTACAAACGGTGTAGAAGGCATTAAAAACAATAAAATATAAGGGGTGAAGAATGTCACAAAAATTATTAATAGTAGAAGACAGTAAACCTATTGCAACGGTTATTAAACAAATTGCCCAATCATTAAAATATGAAGTGGTATTAGCAACAACGCTAGCGCAAGTTGAAGACATTCTTTCTGAAGATACTGATTTTTTTGCCGCAACGGTCGATTATGCGTTGCCTGATGCCAATGATGGCGAAGCCATAGCTTGTGTATTATCTCATGGTATTCCTAGTGTGGTAATGACAGGGAAAATGGATGATGCCACAAGGCAGAAAATTCTTGCTCAGCCTGTTATTGATTATATACCAAAAGAAAATAGCCAAGCATTTCTATACCTAAAACGCGTATTACACTGGCAACAAACTAACAGTAAAAATGCTATTTTGGTAGTAGACGACTCTTCTTCAGCTCGTAATCATATTGTCGAATTATTAAAACGCCGTAATTTCACAGTGTTTACTGCCAATAATGGTGTGCAAGCATTAGAGAAATTGAAGCAGCATAAAAATGTTAAAATGGTAATTACGGATTTGGAAATGCCAGAAATGGACGGCATAACATTAACCAATGAAATTCGTAAAAAGTATTCTAGAGAACAATTAACCGTTATTGGTATTTCTGGGGCAGCAAATGGAATTCATTCAGCACGTTTTATTAAAAATGGTGCAGATGACTTTTTACGTAAGCCATTTTGCCCAGAAGAATTTTATTGCCGTATTACTCAAAATATTGAAAGTTTAAATAACATTACTCAAATTCAACATGCAGCCAATACAGATTATTTAACTGAATTGTTAAATAGGCGTTCATTTTTCCCTAAAGCAGAACAACGAATTGCAGAGTACGGCAAACGTAATGTACCTTATTGTTTGGCAGTACTTGATATAGATTACTTCAAAAATGTGAATGATAATTACGGCCATGATGCCGGCGACCAAGTATTAAAAGCACTAGCTTTGTATATGCGCAAACATTTTGGTTCAGGTTTAACTGCTCGCTTAGGTGGAGAAGAGTTTGCAGTATTGTTACATGGTTTAGACGTTGATCAGCTTTATAACAAGTTAGATGATTTTCGTCGCGATATTGGTGTTTCAGCATTACCTGCGGGCGATACTCAAATTTCAATTACTATCAGCATTGGTGCGGTGTTTGACAGCAAAGAAAGTCTTTCTAAACAAATGAATGAAGCAGACAATGCTTTATATTTAGCTAAAGATAACGGTCGTAACCAAGTAGTGGTTTCAGGTGCAGAAGAGCACGAATAAATAAAGACTGAACTACATACCGTCTACATTTATATCAACCAGCTTCTGCCCCGTGTAGACGGGATTTTAATCGCGCTCTGAGTAGAAAGGGCAACGGCTAACTAAAGCTACTCATCTAAAGATGAGGGTTTTAAGCCTTCGCACGGACTAATAAAAATCTAGTAATAGTTTAGTACAGCAAATTAGTACAACAGGGCTTAGATTTAAATTCTCTCAAACAAATCTGAAATTTCAATTTCAAGGTAATCACATAGCTTATCAACTACATCTAATTCAACTCTTGATGCTGTTTCGTTATACAAACGCGAAATAGTGCCTCGATTGATGCCAGTATCTTTGGCAATATCTGATATTTTCAAGCGTTTTTCGCCCATAATTATTGATAAATAACATTTGATCATATGACCTTCAGCAAGGTAAAAAAATCTATAGGAAATCATTGTACTATAAAGTTGTATGTTTTACATATAAATTAAACTGATATTGTTATTTACAGAAGATGAACACGTCACGCTAAAGAGTTTTATGACTTCCTTTAGGTTATTTGTGTGTTTTTACTTTTCATTCAATTATTCCTGATATGTTCAGAAATTTGTGTCATCAAATGACTACTTTGCAAAATATGTAGAGTTTCTTTTTGATACGTTTACATATTAAAACAATGGAAATGCTAGGGGTAATCAAATAGAATCCGTTCCTTGATGCGCTCTCGTGGTGAAATGGATATCACATGGACCTCCGGAGTCTAGGTTGCAGGTTCGATTCCTGCCGAGAGCGCCACTTATTTATATCCAGTTTATATCTGTCACCCCTTCTAAAATTAGATAAACATATTAATGTACTTTATCTTAAAAAGTGCCTAAAGTAGTAATTATACCAATTGCTTAATCAAGCTCCTTGTTCTTGAAAATTTATTCTCATTGAATTCTGACCCCTTAATTAATCTAAATGGTATTAGACTATCAATACCTTATTGAATTTTTTACTCTTTTAGTGTGATAAAAATGTACTTATCTTATTTTTTTCTAAGTAATTTATTAAAACCCCTTAATAATAAATTTATGAGCTTTATCGTGTTTTTTGGCTTTTTAACAACCGCGCAGGCTGTTGTTAATGAAGGTTATCAGTTAACGCAGATTGAAGCAGAGCCTTATACCCAAGTGATACAACGAACGGGTAAAGTTGATTTTTCTAGAGTGGTAAATCTCTCTTTTAAAACGACGGGTTTTTTAACGCAATTACATTTTGATGAGGGAGATACCTTTGAAGCTAAAAGGTTATTAGCCGCATTAGACACGGAAGAATTACTTGCAGAAAAGAATGCAGCGTATGCAAGGTTACTGCAAGCTAAACGTAACGTTAAACGCATTCAAACTTTATTGTTAAAAGGCTTGAGTTCACAGCAAGAGTTAGATGATGCCTTAACGGCTGTTGATACAACCAGGGCGCCTTACCGAGTAGCTTTTTATAATGTTGAAAAAGCTCAAATTCATTCTCCATTCAAAGGTAAAGGTGTTGTTATTGATCGAAATACCGATTTAGGAGAGTTTCAATCGCCAAGCCAAGTGGTTTTACAAGTCGCAGCATTAGAAAATAATTTAATGGTGAGAGTCGCATTAACGGGCGAAGAAATTCCTTTAGTTTACTTAAACCAGAAAGTGAAAGTTCATATAGGTTATGCAGGGATTGTTGATGGCAGAGTTAGTAAAATACCAGCGATAGCAGATAGTCGAAACCATTTGTTCATTATTGAAGTTTCATTACCAGAAACGAGTTTGACAAAGCCATTAATTGTTGGTCAGTTAGCTAAAATTCTTATTTATGCTCAAAGCCAAGATTTTGTTTATCGGTTACCCATAGAAGCGCTTAATGCGGTTAATGAGCAAGGCGAAGCTTTGATTACTATTGAAAAAAATAATAATTTAGAGCAATTCGCTTTCACAATTTATAAAATGGATAATGATTTTATTTATTTAATGGCACAAGAAAATTCAACGGCATTAAATGTGATTACTCAGGGATGGAATAAGTTACCGCTTATTTCTAGTAAGAAGTAAACGCAATGAAGTTACCTAGTTTAGCTATTAAAAATGCGCAATTCACACTTACCATTGTTGTTTTGTTAGTGCTTGTCGGCATAGTGTCATATTTAAATATGCCGCGTAGCGAAGATCCTCAATTTGATATTCCTATTACCTTAATCGAAGTGGTTTACCCTGGAGCATCACCAACCGATATTGAGACTTTAGTGGTTGTTCCGCTAGAAGAAGAGTTTGCCGATATTGATAATATTAAAAAAATAGAGTCGCAAGTAAAAAATGGTGGCGCTCGCATTGAAGTTACCTTTCATTATGGCTCAGATCCTGAACTAGCCTTTAATAAAGTGCAGCTTGCCGTTTCTTCGGTTAAACCTTCATTGCCCGATGGTGTTCAAGACTTATTGGTGTTAAAAGCAACGCCTACAGCAGTAGCTATAGTTCAACTAGCCTTATGGTCAGAGCCAACTGATTATAAACAAATGGAGTTTTATGCAAAGCTTTTAGAAAAACGTTTAGAAACGATTGAAAGTGTAAAAAAAGCGGACATATGGGGCTATCCTCAGCAAGTTGTAGCGGTTGATTTGAATTTAGACTTACTGCTTCATCATAATATTGCTATCACTCAAGTCGTACAAATATTGCAAGGTAGAGCGATAAATATTACTCCGGGTTTTGTTGATGCTAATACACGCCGTTTTAATGTGAAAGCCAGTGGTAACTTTGAAAAAATTGCTCAATTAGAAAATACAATTATTGCTTCTACTGATGATTTTGTTTTGCGTCTTAAAGATGTTGCAAAAATTAGTTTTGGTAGTCAAGAACCAAGTTATTTAGCTTATTTTGATAACAAACCCGTGATTTTTATTACGGTAGAACAACGAAGTCATACTAATATTTTTTCGCTGACAAAATTAATTCAAAATGAAATTGAGTTATTTAAGCAAACTGTACCATCATCAATAAAGCTGGATGTATTGTTTGAACAAGCAGACAGTGTTGAAAGTAGGGTGAATGGCTTTTTTGATAACCTTTGGCAAGGGTTGATCTTAGTTGGTGTTTTATCTTTACTATTTTTAGGATTACGAGAATCATTAGTCGTAATTATTGCTATACCTATTTCTTTTTTGATTGCTATTGGTTGGTTAGACTTTGCTGGATATGGCCTGCAACAGATGTCGATTGTAGGCTTAATTATAGCGTTAGGTTTATTAGTTGATGATGCTATTGTCGTAACTGAAAGTATTCATCGAGAGAAAAGTAAAACAAAAAACTTATCTGAAGCTGCCATTGCAGGTACTAAAAAAGTTGCTTGGGCATCAATTAGTGGCACAGTTACAACGATGTTAGCTTTTCTGCCTATGTTAATGATTGCCAGTGATACAGGTGACTTTATTCGCTCTATGCCTGTAACGGTTGTATTGGTTCTGCTTGCTTCATTACTTTTATCTTTAACCTTTCTACCTTTATTAGCGAGTAAAACCTTTTCGAGCAAACCTTCGAGAATAAAAACGTTACAACATTATTTGAATTATTTTGCAGAAAATATTTATGCGACTTGGCTTAAAAAGTTTTTTAGGTTGAAGGCTCTGGTTATTACTATTGCTTTGATTATATTGCTAACTATGTTGTCACTTTTTTCTGAAGTAGGGCTGAGTTTATTCCCTAAAGCTGAAAAACCTATGATCTTAATTGATGTCGAGACACCGCCTAATTCTTCACTAGATTATACCAATAACGTTATGCAACAAATGACAAGTTTTATTGAAAAACAAGAATTAGTCGATAAAGTTGCTTTGAATGTAGGTAATTCTAACCCACGTATTTATTACAATGAAATCCCTAAACGCGGTGTGGTGAAGTATGGACAAGTATTAGTCGTTTTAACTGAGTTTAATCAACAAAAAGTTGAGTTATTGGTTAACACATTGCGTAATGAGTTCGCTAACTGGCAACAAGCTAAAATCACAGTAAAAGAATTCACTCAAGGGCCCGTTACAGATCAGCCTATCGCTATTCGATTAATGTCTGAGTCTTTAGCTGATTTAGAGCGTGTTGCGAATGATTTAGCGAGAAAAATGTCACAGACAGAAGGCGTTGTTAATATTGACAACCCTATTGGAATTGCCAATACAGAGCTGAGTTTACAAATAGACTATGACAAAGCCGGCTTGTCTAATATCGATATAAACACCTTAGACAACACGTTACAGTCAGTTTTAACGGGAACTTATATAGGGCGATTTAATGATAAAAATGGTGAGAATTATCCTATTTTAGTACGCAATAAAAATTCAGACATCAATACGCTGTCAGATGTTTATGTGACAAGTTTAACAGGGCAGCAAATACCTTTAATGCAGGTAGTAAGCACTCAGTTACAAAAAGGACAAACTGATTATTTTCATTATCAAAAATTGCGTATGGCAAAAGTTTCTGCAGACGCCGCAACAGGTTATTCAGTTAAAGCACTTACTGAAGAGTTTGTTCAATACATTGAGCAATATGATTTGCCAATGGGAATGTATTACACCTTAGGTGGCGAAGAAGAATCTCGTCAAGAATCTTTTGCGGGTTTAACACAGATAATGTTAATAACTGCCATTGGTATTTTTGCCATATTGGTGCTGCAATTTAAGTCATTTTTGCAGCCATTAATTATTTTTAGTTCAATTCCTTTTGCTATGGCTGGCTCAGTTATTGGTTTGTATCTAACAGGCTTATCATTTTCAATGATGGCATTTGTTGGTTTGATTAGTTTATTTGGTATTGTCGTTAACAACGCCATAATTTTAATTGATAGTGCTAATAGAAACTTAGCTGAAGGCTTACCTAAGCAACAAGCGATACTTGCCGCAAGTGCGACTCGTTTTACGCCTATATTATTAACAACATTAACCACTATAGGTGGCTTAATACCGCTAACGTTATATGGGGGTAGTTTATGGCAACCTCTTGGAATAGTGCTTATTTCAGGGCTTTGTGTTTCGGCCATTTCAAGTTTCTTATTAGTACCCGTGCTAACAGAATTATTTACGCGTTCCAACAAAGAATCTAATCCTGAATTCAAGAATATAAATCAAGAAGAATGAATTAATTTATGGAAATGTACACTGTAGGTATTTGGGGTTACAGCTTTGCTAGTATTGCCTATGTTATTTTTTCTCTCCTTATTATTGCCGCTCACAATCAGTCTAGTATTGCTAAATGGTTGCTATTTAGTGCCATTATGGCGGGCATGGCCAATACGGTAGCCGCACTGCAAATAACTATTGGTTTTTCATTACAGTGGGCAATGTTGGCTGATGCAATTAAAATTGCAGCCTTTTCGGTTTTAATTCTTAGCTTTAATGTTGAAAAAGGCAATATTGCAGGCATCATAAAAAATAAAGCGGTAAGTAAGTATTTATTGTTTTGGCTGGGATCAGTAGTCACTTGCTGGGGTAGCCACTACGTACTCGACTTTTCTTTCGAATATCTATTTTTACTTTTTGTTTTATTGAATTTAACAAGTTTAGTGTTGTTTGAACAACTTTATCGTAGTGCCAATGTTGAATCAAAAAGATCAATAACGCCTTTAGTGATTGCTTTAGGTGGCATTGCTGCTTTTGACTTTGTGCTTTATGCTCAAGCAACAATGGTAGGTGGTATTGAATTTGGTTTTTGGTATGTACGAGGTTATTTCGCTGCCGTAGCCGTTCCTTTATTATTGATAAGTATTAGACGTTTTAAAGAAGGAACTGTGCGAATATTTGTTTCGCGTAATGTGGTTTTTTACAGTTCAATGTTAATGATTGCAGGTTTGTACTTATTATTAATGGCTGTAGCAGGCTATTTGATTAATTACTTTGGTGGCGAATGGGGGCAGTTAGTTAGTTTTGGTTTCTTTATTCTTGGCAGTATCATACTGGCGGTATTGCTTATAACCGACACTGTTCGTCGTCAAGTAAAAGTTTTTATATCAAAACATTTTTTTGCGAATAAATATGAATACCGAGAAGAATGGTTAGAGTTGATTGAAAAAATAGAAACAGCGAGTTCAGAGAGTTATTATCAAATGTCATTAACAATAATGATGTCTAAGGTCGAAGCTACTGGCGGTGTTATATTGAAAGCAAATGGCAATAATCGCTTTACTGTCCAGTATAGTAACGGTATTGAAGTAGATGAAACCTTTAATAAAGATTTAGTACTCCTTGAGCACTTTACTAAAAAGCAAGGTTGGATTATTGACATAAATGAATACAAAAAAGATCCATTATCTTATCCTGGCTTATTCATTCAACCGAAAATGTGGAGTGAGATTGATGTAAATATTTTAGTGCCAATATTTATAGGTAAAGCTTTTTATGGTTTTTTCATCCTAGCAAATACAGATGAACATAAAAAACTTAACTGGGAAGACCGAGATTTACTTTTTGCTATTGCAAAACAGTTAGGTAATTTTATTTCACTTAACGAAGTTAATGACAAATTAGCAGAGTCTAAACAGTTTGATGCTTTTAATCGTATGTCAGCATTTTTAGTGCATGATTTAAAAAACATTCAAGCGCAATTAGCGCTAATAACCTCTAACGCTACACAGCATCGAAATAACCCTGAGTTTGTTGATGATGTTTTTGAAACGGTTGAGTCAGCCACTGAACGTTTGGCTAAGGTATTAGCGCAATTAAGAAATAAACAAGTAGCGCAATCAATTAGTAAAAGTGTTGATCTTAGTGATATTATTGAGCAAGTTATAACACAGCGCAATGTAGCGAACCCACAAGTTATAGTTGATCATAAAGATAAATGTTTTAAGATTATTGATGAAGATCGCTTTTTATCGGTGATGAATCACTTAATTCAAAATGCTCAAGAAGCTACTAATGATGATGGTTGGGTGAAAATAGACTTAATAAAACTTCAAAGTCGCTTTAATATTACGGTTAGTGATAATGGTTGTGGTATGTCTGAGCATTTCATCAAAAATAGATTGTTTAAGCCTTTTGATACGACAAAAGGTAATGCTGGTATGGGAATTGGTGTTTTTGAAGCGAAACAATTTTTTGAAAGTATTGAAGGAAGTTTATCGGTGGAAAGTGTTGAGGGGCAGGGAACAAAAATGATTATTTGTTTGCCTGTTTAGGGCGGAATTTACCCTAACAAATACAAAGGGCAATAAATTACCCCCTACAAATAAAAAATTAGGAAAATGCTGTAATGGAAAAAGTATTAATTGTTGATGATGACAAAGGTATTCAAAAACAACTTAAATGGAGTTTATCTGATTATAGCCCCATTTTAGCTGGAGATAGAGAATCTGCTATTGCAGCCGTAAGACGACATGAACCTAAAGTCGTCACCTTAGACTTAGGTTTACCACCCGATGCAGCTAATGCTAGCGAAGGCTTGAAAGCATTAGAAGAAATCCTTGCTATAGCGCCTCATACCAAAGTTATTGTAATTACAGGTAATGAAGACAGAACGAATGCCCTAAAAGCAATTTCTGCTGGTGCCTATGACTTTTATCAAAAGCCAATAGATGCAGAAGTTATCAATGTTATTATTTCTAGAGCGTTAACGTTAGCCACTATTGAAAGTGAAAACCGTACTATGCGTGCGGTTACTGATAGCAATATTGGCATTATCGGTAATAGTGAAGCGATAGATCGTTTATGTACTATGGTTAAGCGTATTGCGCCTACGAATATTACTGCATTACTACTAGGTGAAAGCGGTACGGGTAAAGAAGTTACAGCAAAGGCTGTTCACCTTGCAAGTGATCGAGTTAATAAACCTTTTATTGCGATTAACTGTGCTTCAATTCCTGAAACATTATTAGAAAGTGAATTGTTTGGTTTTGAAAAAGGCGCATTTACGGGAGCTCATAAAACCACTAAAGGTAAAATTGAATGTGCAGAAGGAGGCACTTTATTTCTAGATGAAATAGGTGATATGCCATTTAATTTACAAGCAAAACTACTGCGATTTTTACAGGAAAAAATTATCGAACGCCTAGGTGGCAGAGATGAAATCCCAGTGAATGTGCGTGTGGTTTGCGCGACTAATCAAAACTTAGAAGAAATGGTTGCTAATAAAGAGTTCAGGGAAGATTTATTTTATCGTGTTAGTGAAATAACCCTGAACATTCCGCCGTTACGTGACAGAGATGAAGACGTATTAATACTTGCGCAATACTTTTTACAGCTTTATGCCACTGAATATAAGAGTAATGCTAAATCGTTTTCAGATGATGCTATAAGTGCTATTAAGGCACATAAATGGCCTGGAAATATCCGTGAATTACAGAATAAAGTCAAATCGTCTGTAATCATGAGTACAGGCGTGCAGGTAACCGCGTTTGATTTGGGCTTTTTTGACCATAATGATAGTAATTACGAATTGTCGTTAAATTTACGCACCGTACGTGAACAGGCAGAATCTATTGCTATTCAAAAAGCCTATGCGCTATCAGAAGGGAATATGTCGAAAACATCGGAATTGTTAGGTGTTACCAGACC
>Ga0209081_1000786_pt1 | contig 19181 bp, 27 predicted proteins | sample GOMGulsemesocosm_4_FD_184636 | JGI IMG/M metagenome (GOLD analysis project Ga0209081, IMG submission 184636) | Methane-oxidizing microbial communities from mesocosms in the Gulf of Mexico - GOM15B Gulf of Mexico (SPAdes) (version 2) | ecosystem: Environmental > Aquatic > Marine > Cold seeps... | reverse complement strand
TTGTGACGTGGCTCGGCGCTGCAGATTACTCGCACAACACCTTTACGACGTACAATTTTACAGTTACGGCAAATTTTCTTTACTGAAGCACGAACTTTCATGTTTCACAACACCTTCTAACTCAGCGGCCGCGCATTCTACACGATTATCGAGCAGAACCATAGCCTTTAAGATTGGCTTTCTTCATCAGAGAATCATACTGATGAGACATCAAGTGCGATTGCACCTGGGACATAAAGTCCATTACCACTACCACAACGATCAGTAGTGAAGTACCGCCCAGATAAAATGGGATGTTCGTCGCCACTACCAGGAACTGCGGTAACAAACAGACTGCTGCGATATAGACCGCACCGACAACCGTTAGACGGGTCAATACTGTGTCAATATACTTAGCCGACTGCTCACCGGGACGTATACCAGGGATATAAGCTCCGGACTTTTTCAAATTATCTGCAACTTCACTGGGGTTAAACATCAACGCCGTGTAAAAGAAACAGAAAAATACGATCAATCCAGCAAACAAGATAAAATTAAGCGGCTGTCCCGGCCCAATAGCCAGTGCGACCTCTTGTAAAATCTCGCTTCCTAAACCTTCACCACCCTGCCCGAACCATTGCGCAACAGACGCAGGGAACAACAAGATACTACTGGCGAAAATTGCTGGTATTACTCCAGCCATATTAACCTTCAGAGGAAGGTGACTACTCTGTGCAGCAAAAACCTTACGGCCCTGCTGGCGCTTAGCATAATTCACCGTAATTCTGCGCTGACCTCGCTCCATACGAACGACCAACCAAATTACAGCGACCGCCAAGAACGCGACACCTAATAGCAATAAAATATGCAAGTCTCCCTGACGGGCACTTTCAAACGCCTGTCCGACAGCACTTGGCAAGCCCGCAACGATACCAGCAAAGATAAGCATCGAGATGCCATTGCCAATACCACGCTCAGTAACTTGCTCGCCGAGCCACATCATAAAGACCGCACCGGTCACCAGTGAGGTAACTGCCACAAAATAAAAGCTGAATCCTGTCATATAGGCTTGGCCGGAGAAACCTACCGCCATACCAGTACCCTGAACCAGCGCCAACAACACCGTTAAGTAACGAGTGTATTGACTTATTTTACGACGACCAGCATCGCCTTCTTTCTTAAGCTGCTCTAATGATGGCGTAACTGCCGACATTAACTGCATGATAATCGAGGCTGAAATATAGGGCATAATACCCAAAGCCAAGATACTCATGCGCTCCAGTGCACCACCGGAAAACATATTAAACAGTCCCAAGATGGTGCCTTGGTTCTGATTGAATAGACTGGCCAACCGTTCGGGGTCAATCCCCGGCACAGGAATGTGAGTTCCTATACGGTAGACAACTATTGCAATAAAAAGAAAACGAAGACGAGCCCAAAGCTCGCCCAATCCTTTTTGATTTCCTAATGGCAGATTTCCAGGGGATGCCATAAATCAGTCTCTAATCAACTAAAACAGCAACAAGCCGCTAAATTTGAAGCGGCTTGTGCAACTGTTTTATTCTTCGACTTTACCGCCAGCTGCTTCAATGGCAGCTTTAGCGCCTTTGGTCACGGCTAGACCTTTAATAGTCACAGCTTTATTCAGCTCGCCGGAAAGGAAGATCTTAGCACGCTTAATATTGATATTCACGACATCAGCTTGCTTCAATGCTTCTAGGTCGATTACTTGCGCATCAACCAAATTCAATTCCGCCAAACGAACTTCGGCAGTAACGCGGCCAATACGAGAAGTAAAACCGTATTTTGGCAAACGTTTTTGCAAAGGCATCTGACCACCCTCGAACCCTGGCTTGACACTGCCGCCGGTACGAGACTTTTGCCCTTTGTGACCACGTCCGCCAGTTTTACCGATACCGCTACCGATACCACGACCTACGCGTTTTTTGCTATGAGTGCTGCCTGGTGCAGGACTTAGAGTATTCAGACGCATCTTACTCTCCCTCTACCTTAAGCAGGTAATGTGCTTTGTTAATCATGCCACGAACTGAAGGAGTATCTTCTACTTCTACAGTGTGGTTTATGCGACGCAGTCCGAGACCGGCGACGCAAGCTATGTGGCTCTTCAGGCGTCCAGCAGTACTTTTAACCTGAGTCACTTTAATCGTTTTCTTAGCCATGGTCCTATCCAACTTTTCTTTACGAGCTGATGGCTCTTAATGAAGCGAAAGATTCTGAAATAATGCCTGGGCTGCGAGCAGCCCAAACAAATCAATTCAGAATTTGTTCTACGCTTTTGCCACGCTTAGCAGCTACGGATTCCGGAGACGCCATCTCTTTAAGCGCTTGGAAGGTTGCACGAACCACGTTTACCGGGTTTGTAGAACCGTAGCACTTAGCCAGTACGTTTTGTACGCCAGCCATTTCAAATACTGAACGCATTGCACCACCGGCAATAACACCAGTACCCTGTGAAGCGGGCTGCATGTAAACTTTAGAACCGCCGTGACGACCCTTAGTAGCATACTGCAAAGTGTCGCCATTAAGATCAACTTCGATCATATTGCGACGCGCCGCTTCCATAGCTTTTTGGATCGCGGCAGGCACTTCACGCGCCTTACCACGACCAAAGCCAACTTTACCGTTTCCATCACCTACAACAGTCAGAGCTGTAAAGGTAAAGATACGGCCACCTTTAACGGTTTTGGCAACGCGGTTAACTTGAACCAGCTTCTCTTGGAAGCCTTCGTCGTTACGTTCTTCTTTCTTGTTAAAAGCCATATCTAAACCTTTAGAATTCTAAACCAGCTTCACGAGCAGCATCAGCTAAAGCTTGAACTCGACCGTGGTACTTATAACCACTGCGATCGAATGCAACTTGAGTAATACCTGCAGCCTTTGCACGCTCTGCGATCAAAGCACCTACCGCTTGGGCAGCTTCTTTGTTGCCAGTTTTACCAGCACGCAAATCTTTATCCAAAGTAGAGGCGGATGCCAGTACTTTAGCACCATCGGCAGCGATCACTTGTGCGTAGATGTGACGAGGAGTGCGGTTAACACATAAGCGTGTTACGCCCTGCTCACTCATCTTCGCGCGAGCACGACGTGCACGACGCAAACGAGATTGTTTTTTATCGTTCATGACCTAGCCCTACTTCTTCTTAGCTTCTTTACGACGTACATGTTCGTCAGCGTAGCGTACACCCTTGCCTTTATAAGGCTCTGGTGGACGGAATGCGCGGATATCCGCAGCAACCTGACCGAGCAACTGCTTATCAGCGCCCTTTAGTACGATCTCAGTCTGACTTGGGGTCTCAGCTTTTACGCCTTCTGGAAGGTCATAAACAACCGGGTGGGAGAAACCCAGAGTCAGGTCTACAGATTTGCCCGCTGCCTTAGCACGATAACCAACACCGTTAAGCACCAGCTTCTTCTCAAAACCCTGAGAAGTGCCGAGCACCATGTTGTTTACCAAAGCACGTGTAGTGCCTGCTAATGCGCGAGACTGCTTGGCACCATCTTTAGCAGAAAAACGCAGAACGCTATCGTCCTGTGCTACTTCGACACTGCCGTGGATAGTATGAGCCAATGTACCATTGCTGCCTTTAACTGTAATTTCCTGACCACTCAGGGTTACAGTTACACCAGCTGGTACTTCAACCGGACTACTTGCAACTCGTGACATAACGAATTCCCATTAAAACAACTTACACCGCCCCGAAGAGCGGCAAGATTAAAATACGGTGCAGAGAACCTCACCGCCAACGCCTTGAGCGCGAGCAGCACGATCAGTCATAACACCCTTACTGGTAGAGACAATTGCAACACCCAAACCACCGCGAACAGTAGGCAGGCCATCTTTACCAGTGTAGTTGCGTAAACCTGGACGGCTTACACGATCAAGCTCAGCAATAACTGGCTTGTCGTCGAAGTATTTCAGCTCAATGGTTAATTGAGGCTGAGCATCTTCGCTCACTGAAAATCCAGCTACATAACCTTCGTCTTGAAGTACTTTTGCAACGTTTACTTTCAGCTTTGAAGAAGGCATGGTCACATCAACCTTGCCGACTTGTTGAGCGTTGCGGATACGAGTCAGCATATCTGCCAACGGATCTTGCATACTCATAGTTTCTGCTCCTAATTCAGCTTACCAGCTGGCCTTAACCAAACCTGGGACATCACCACGCATAGCCGCTTCGCGAAGCTTGTTACGGCAAAGGCCGAACTTGCTGTATACGCCGTGCGGACGTCCGGTAATACGACAGCGGTTACGCTGACGTACAGGACTTGCATCACGTGGTAACTGCTGCAATTTAACTTGCGCTTCCCACACTTCCTCTTCTGAAGATTCAGTGTTGGCAATGATCGCTTTTAAGTTCTCACGCTTAACGGAGTACTTTGCAACTGCTTTTGCACGCTTGTTTTCACGTGCAATCATAGATTTCTTAGCCATGATCCGTTTCCTTAGCCTTTAAACGGGAAGTTAAATGCCTTCAATAATGCAAGGCCTTCCTCGTTGTTACGTGCTGTAGTCGTGATACATATGTCAAGACCGCGCAGTTTATCAACTTTATCGAACTCAATCTCTGGGAAGATGATTTGTTCAGTCACACCCATAGAAAAGTTACCACGACCGTCGAACTGCTTAGGGCTGATGCCGCGGAAGTCACGAATACGTGGAATTGCGATACTGATCAAGCGCTCAAGAAACTCATACATGCGCTCAGAGCGCAGAGTTACTTTACAGCCGATCGGCCACTCTTCACGTACTTTAAAGCCTGCAATAGATTTACGAGCCTTGGTTACTACCACTTTCTGACCGGTGATTTTTTCCAAATCACCAACAGCGTGCTCCAAGACCTTCTTATCACCGATTGCCTCACCAACACCCATGTTCAAGGTGATTTTGGTGATTTTAGGCACTTCCATAACGTTATCTAGCTTCAGCTCTTCTTTGAGCTTGGCTTTGATTTCGCTTTGGTAAAGTTCTTTCAACTTAGCCATTTTTAATTACCGTCTGCTTACTACCGTTAACACTGCGTAATTAATTAACTGTGAGCCAGTCAATTACGCGTCTACGGCTTCGCCGTTGGATTTGAAAACTCGCACTTTGGTGCCGTCTTCAAGGGTCTTGAAACCAACACGATCAGCTTTGCCAGTGGCGCCATTAAAAATAGCAACATTGGAAATCTGAATCGGAGCTTCTTTCTCCACGATTCCGCCGGCCACACCCAATTGCGGGTTTGGTTTTTGGTGTTTTTTGATCATGTGAACACCAGACACGAGCAAGCGATCGTCAGCAAGTACGTTTACAACCTTACCGCGCTTACCTTTATCGCGACCAGCGACCACAATCACTTCGTCATCACGTTTGATCTTACGCATAACCCTGTCCTCAACTCTCTTTTGAATTCAAAAGCTCTGACTTACAGAACTTCTGGAGCCAAAGAGATGATCTTCATGAATTTTTCGCCACGCAGTTCACGAGTAACAGGGCCGAATATACGTGTACCAATAGGAGCATCCTGTTGGTTCAGTAGTACGGCAGCGTTATCGTCAAACTTGATCAGGGATCCATCTGGACGGCGCACACCTTTTCTGGTGCGAACAACCACAGCTTTCATTACCTGACCTTTTTTCACTTTACCGCGAGGGATGGCTTCCTTAACGGTCACCTTAATAATATCGCCTACGGCAGCGTAACGACGATGCGAACCGCCGAGCACCTTAATGCACATAACGCGGCGGGCACCACTGTTGTCTGCCACATCCAAGTATGATTGCGTTTGAATCATCGTCCGTCTCCGAAACTTTTAGCAACGCCCGAGATAATTAAATCTCTGAGGCGCGCTCTTCAATTTTAACTAAAGACCAAGACTTAGACTTAGACAGTGGACGTGATTCACTAATAGTTACCACATCCCCTGCCTTACACTCATTCTTTTCATCATGAGCTTTCAGCTTGGACGACTTACTGACGTACTTACCATAAATTGGGTGCTTAACACGGCGCTCAATTAGGACAGTAATGGTTTTATCCATCTTGTCACTAACTACTTTGCCGGTTATCTGACGCTCTAACTTGTCTGTCATAGTTATGCACCTGCCTTTTGAGTCAGCACTGTTTTAATACGAGCAATATCGCGACGAGTCTGCTTGAGCAGGTGGGTCTGATTCAGCTGACCAGTAGAAGCTTGCATACGCATCTTAAACTGCTCTTCCAGCTGCTTCAGCAACTCAGCATTTAGCTCTTCAACAGATTTTTCGCGGAGTTCTTGAGCTTTCATCACATCACCGAACGTTTCACGAAAGTTGTACTTAATGGTAATTTGGCAGCGGCTAGTGCGAATGCTTCGCGAGCCAATTCTTCTGAAACACCTTCCATTTCATAAAGAATCTTACCAGGCTGAATTTGGCATACCCAATATTCAACATTACCCTTACCTTTACCCTGACGTACTTCCAGAGGCTTGCTGGTAATTGGCTTATCTGGAAAAACACGGATCCAGATTTTACCGCCACGCTTAATGTGACGAGTCATTGCACGACGAGCCGCTTCAATCTGACGAGCAGTGAGGCGACCACGGGCGTTTGACTTTAAACCAAACTCACCAAAGCTAACCTTGGAGCCACGATGGGCTAGACCGCGGTTACGGCCTTTTTGTTGCTTGCGAAACTTTGTACGCTTCGGTTGCAGCATTTTGCGTACCCCTTACTTTGAGCCTTTTTTCTTCTTAGGTTTTTCTTCAACAGCTGGAATGCCGCCGATTACTTCACCTTTAAAGATCCAAACTTTCACGCCTATGATACCGTAGGTGGTTAAACCTTCAGCGGGGGCGTAATCGATGTCGGCACGCAAGGTGTGCAGAGGCACACGGCCTTCGCGGTACCATTCGGTGCGTGCGATTTCTGCACCACCTAAACGACCACTTACCTGAATCTTGATTCCTTCGGCGCCCTGACGCATTGCATTCTGTACCGCACGCTTCATAGCGCGACGGAACATTACACGACGTTCAAGCTGCTGCGCGACACTTTGCGCAACCAGAGCCGCATCCAAATCAGGTTTGCGGATTTCTTCGATGTTGATGTGAACGGGAACACCCATCTGCTTGCTTACAGCTGCTCGCAGTTTTTCCACATCTTCACCTTTCTTACCAATCACGATGCCTGGACGGGCTGTGTGAATGGTAATGCGTGCGGTGTTGGCCGGACGCTCAATTTCTATACGACTCACTGACGCGTGCGCCAATTGCTTTTGAATGTACTCACGTACTTTCAGGTCGGTATAGAGCTTGTCTGCGTATTCATCGCTGCCAGCATACCAAGTTGAGGTATGCTTTTTGACGATGCCCAGACGAATACCTGTCGGATGTACTTTCTGACCCATAACGTCTGTCTCTACTGATCGGCTACTTTAACGGTGATATGACAAGTGCGCTTAAGGATGCGATCTGCACGACCTTTAGCACGTGGTCTGATTCTTTTCATCGTCAAACCCTCATCAACGAAGATGGTTGAAACATTCAACTCATCCACATCAGCGCCTTCATTGTGCTCGGCGTTTGCAATTGCAGACTCCAGCACTTTCTTAACAATCGCTGCACCTTTCTTCGGGCTGAAAGCTAAGATGTCTAGTGCTTCTTCAACGTGCTTACCACGTATCTGATCTGCCACTAGACGCGCTTTTTGCGCCGACAGTTGAGCACCGCGTAACTTTGCTGATACTTCCATCGTGAAACCTCTTAGCGCTTCTTGGCTTTCTTGTCTGCAATGTGACCACGGTAGGTACGCGTTGCAGAGAATTCACCCAATTTATGTCCAACCATTTCTTCGTTAACAAGAACGGGAACATGTTGACGACCGTTGTGTACAGCGATAGTCAAGCCGACCATTTCTGGCATGATCATGGAACGGCGAGACCAAGTCTTAATAGGACGACGGTCATTTTTTTCGATCGCTGCTTCGACCTTCTTAATTAAATGAAGATCGATGAAAGGACCTTTTTTCAGTGAACGTGACACTGCGTTTTCCTCTTCAGCTAGTGGTTAGCCAATCGCTTATTTCTTACCGCGACGGCGTACAATCATCTTATCGGTGCGCTTGTTCTTACGTGTCTTAGCACCCTTAGTAGGCATACCCCATGGTGAAACAGGATGACGGCCACCAGAGGTACGACCTTCACCACCACCATGCGGGTGATCTACAGGGTTCATAGCGACACCACGAACAGTTGGGCGCACACCGCGCCAACGAGTAGCACCAGCTTTACCTAGAGAACGCAGACTATGCTCACTGTTGGATACTTCACCCAAAGTTGCACGGCACTCACTAAGCACTTTACGCATCTCACCGGAACGCAAACGCAATGTTGCATAACGGCCTTCGCGCGCCACTAATTGAGCGGAAGTACCAGCGGAGCGTGCTACTTGAGCACCTTTACCAGGCTTCAATTCAATACAGTGAATCACACTACCTACAGGCAGGTTGCGGATTGGCAAAGTGTTACCGGGCTTAATCGCCGCAGCTTCACCAGACTCAATCATATCGCCAGCTTTTACACCCTTCGGTGCAATTATATAGCGACGCTCGCCATCAAGATAGCAAACCAAAGCGATATTAGCGCTGCGGTTTGGATCGTATTCCAGACGCTCAACCTTTGCAGGAATTCCGTCCTTGTTACGCTTAAAGTCGATAACACGGTAATGCTGCTTATGACCACCACCGATATGACGGGTGGTAATGCGACCGTTGTTATTACGGCCACCGCTCTTTGACTTCTTCTCGAGAAGAGGAGCGTAAGGAGCACCTTTGTGCAGATCCGGATTGACAACACTTACAACGAAGCGGCGTCCCGGAGATGTCGGTTTACGTTTTACAATAGGCATCGCAACTATCCCCTTATTCCGCTACGCTGAAGTCAATTTCCTGACCTTCAGCTAGACGTACGTAAGCTTTTTTCCAGTCGCTACGCTTGCCCATACCATGACGGGTTTGCTTAGTCTTACCTTTGACCAGAAGAGTACGAACGTCTTCAACTTTGACATCAAACAGTTTTTCAACTGCAGCCTTAACTTCTTGTTTTGCCGCATCGCGAAGAACTTTGAAAACAACTTGATTACTAGCATCGCCAGCCATCGCAGCTTTCTCAGAAATCACAGGGCCCAACAACACTTTATACAGGCGTTCTTGACTCATCCTAAGATCTCCTCAAATTTCTTCAGAGCGGAAACAGTCATTACAACCTTGTCGAAGCGAATCAGGCTAACAGGATCAACACCCTGGACATCACGAACATCAACCTTATGCAGGTTACGTGAAGCCAAGTACAAGTTCTCGCTAACTTCATCAGATACGATCAACGCATCTTTCAGGTCGTATTGAGCCAACTGCTGAACCAGAGATTTGGTTTTTGGAGCTTCAATATCGAAAGACTCCACAACTATCAAACGCTCTTGACGATTCAACTCAGACAAAATGCAGCGCAACGCGGCGCGGTACATTTTCTTATTCAGCTTTTGAGCGTGGTCACGCGGCTGAGCGGCGAAAGTTACACCACCACTGCGCCACAATGGGCTACGAATTGTACCAGCACGAGCACGGCCAGTACCTTTCTGACGCCACGGCTTAGCGCCGCCACCAGAAACCGCAGAGCGGTTCTTTTGTGCCTTAGTACCCTGACGAGCACCTGCCAAATAGGCAGTTACCGCCTGGTGAACCAGGTCTTGATTAAACTCTTTTCCAAAAGCAACATCAGATACAGATACTGTACCTTTAGCGCCTTCGGGAGTTGCAATATTTAAATCCATCGTCGAAACCCTCGAACTTAGGCGTTACGCAGCTTAACTGCTGGACGAACGATAACATCACCACCTGGAGCTCCAGGGATGGCACCTTTGACCAACAGAAGATTACGCTCAACATCGACACGAACAATTTCCAAATTCTGGATAGTCACGCGCTCCGCACCCATGTGTCCGGCCATTTTCTTGCCTTTAAACACACGACCTGGAGTCTGACACTGCCCAATAGAACCTGGAGCACGGTGAGAAATAGAGTTACCGTGAGTTGCGTCTTGCATTGCGAAATTCCAACGCTTAACACCACCAGCAAATCCTTTACCTTTGGACGTACCAGTAACATCTACGATTTGACCAGCTTCAAAAGCTGCAACAGTAATTTCGCCACCAACTTCAAAGGCTTCGCCTTCATCGTTGCGCAATTCCCAAATGCCGCGACCGGCTTCGGTAGATGCTTTAGCGAAATGACCAGCTTGAGACTTGGTCACACGGGAGGCACGACGAGACCCTAAGGTTACTTGAACAGCACTGTAACCGTCGGTATCTTCACTCTTAACCTGGGTGATGCGATTGGGGGAAACCTCAATCACAGATACAGGAAGGGAAACACCTTCTTCGGTGAAAACGCGGGTCATACCGCTTTTTCGACCAACTATACCAATAGTCATTTCTTTAACCTCTCAGTGTACGGGGCTTTTACCCGCTATGGCCGCCCATTTCAGAACGTTACACAACCTGAAATTCATCAGGTATCGGCACAAATTTTATTTAAACTTGAGTTTTTACCTACCACACAGATCAGCCTAAGCTGATCTGAACCTCAACACCAGCAGCTAGATCTAGCTTCATGAGTGCATCAACGGTCTTCTCAGTTGGCTCAACAATATCAAGCAAACGCTTATGTGTGCGGATTTCGTACTGGTCACGCGCATCTTTGTTTACATGCGGTGAAACCAGAACGGTGAAACGCTCTTTGCGAGTCGGCAGCGGAATCGGGCCGCGCACCTGGGCACCTGTACGCTTAGCGGTCTCAACAATCTCCTGGGTAGAAGTATCGATGAGCTTATGATCGAAAGCCTTAAGGCGAATCCGAATGCGTTGATTCTGCATTGAACCAAACTCCAAAAATCTTTAAAGAACATGAACCGCGATCAGAGCGATCCTACACACTTCCAATTTCAATGAAGACATCAAAAAAGGAAGCGGAATATTATAGAGAGGAGCTGACAGAGTCAAACACTATTTTGAATAAAGGCTAGATAGGACAGTAACGGGGTACTTTCGAGCGCTTGCAGTAAGCTGAAGGAATCAGCCCTAACCAGCAATCGCACCGCTAATAGCCAGACCCCCTATCAACCAGCTAAGGTAGCGCTGTCGCCACGGGAAGCGCCTCAAACTTAATGGAACACTTTAATCCGGCCGGTAACGCTAGCTGCGAGTTTTCAACTCGGACTCTGAAACCAAAGGTACCCGATGCCGCGTCGATCACCCTATCAACGACAGTCACAACACCGCTATAACGCGATGCCTCAGGCTCCTGCACAACCGGACTATCAATAGAAACCAGCACCGCCATACCTTCGGATATATCACCATAACGCGAGGCCCGCATTATAACCTCGGCGTGAAGCGGGTTTAACGCCACCAACTCCATTACCGGCTCGGACCCCACATACTCACCCACAGACACATGCCGTTTAACGACCACTCCGTTAATAGGGCTTCGTAGTGAGCGCTGGCTCAATCTAGACTCCGACTCGCTAACCGCTAACCGCGCCAACTGATGCTCTGTCACCAACTCGTCGCGCTCGAAGTCTGACAACAGCCCCTGCTCAAGCAAACTGCGGTTTCTCTCGAGTTTTCGTGCTGCAAACTCGGCTCGCGCCTTCGCGCTTTTAAGTGAGGCCTTATCGAGCTCACTCTCTAACATTAAGACCTCTTGGCCTTTCGTCACCTTACCGCCTCGCTCCGCACTCACTGTCGCCACTACGCCGGACACGGGACTGCTGAGCTTGGTCTCGCTTGACGGCTCCAACAGACAACTTAGCAGCGATTCGGTTTGCGCCAACGCGCTGCCACCCGGCGCGATAAGCGCGCCGAGCCCCACTAGACAAGTGACCATCAACATCGCCGGCCGAGACATTCCAACAGCATTCAAACTCATTACCACTCCCAATTAACCTCACTACAACTTGCGGAGCCGCTTTAAGTAAGCTGGCCCCAAGAAAACCACCCTCACAGCAGCTATAGGCTACCCTGAGTAAAGGCTAAGGTTTCGCCTTTCTGCTCGTCCGTCTTCAAGAGCTGATAACGCATTTTACTATGTCGTCGTTCCAGCCGTTTCTGCGCATGCCTCATCAAACCAAGACCCAGCCTTTGGCCCCAACTAAACCTGATGCAGAGCATTAGCCAAGGCCTCATCCAGCTGTCACACAGCCACTCATCATCCAACGACACTATCAGCTCAACGCTTCCGGGATCGCCAAAGCGCGCACAACGCCCTGCGAGCTGTCGATCGATTCGACCGGCATCTTGCAGCTCGGACAGAATAACATGGAGGCCGCCATTGCGTTCGACATCAGGACACAGCTTTATGTCAGTCCCACGTCCAGCCATACTCGTGGCGATGGTAATACGGCCAGATTGACCGGCATCTGCGACAATGTCGGCCTCTAGGTGATCCTGCTTGGCATTAAGTAATTGAGCCGACAGGCCCGCCTCATGCAAAGCCTTCGCCACCCCCTCAGAAGCCCCTACGGTACTCGTCCCAATCAGCACTGAGCGCCCTTTTTCGACGATCTTTCGCACCGCAGTAACAATCTCCTGCAATTGCAGCTCACGTGATGCCATGAGCTTTTCACCCAAATAGAGACGCTTAAGCGAATGGTGAGTAGGCACATCAATCACCTGCTTTTGATAAATATCCCAAAACTCTTGCTTCACCTCTTTGGCGGTTCCAGTCATTCCCGCAAAAAATCGGTAACGCCGGAAAAAGCGCTGATAGCTCACCTTCGCCAAGGTTTCTCGCGAGGCTGTGGTTGCGCAACCCTCTTTGACCTCTAACAGCTGATGCAGCCCTTTTTCCCAGCTCCTATCGGCCATCACTCGACCGGTATGCTCATCGATAATCTGGATTTTGTCATCGCGAACTAGATAATGTCGATCTCGAATAAAAAACAGCTGAGCCGTCAAGGCCTGTCGCACCAGCTCGTAGCGCCGCACTCGACCCACCCAATAAGCCCCTAAAGAGCTTGCCAAATCATCAATTAAACCCTCACCCGCGTCATTGAACTCAATCTGTTTAATTTTTTCATAGCAAGTATAGTGGGCAGTCTCCTTAAGCTGTGCAGCAATAGAGAGCGCCTGTGTATACATGATTGTTTCTGTGTCGTTACTAGGATTATTGGCGGAAATAATCAAAGGTGTACGAGCCTCATCCATGCAAATACTATCGGCTTCATCGATGATGGCGTAATGTAGCCCTCGCATCATAAGCTCTTGATCAAGCCGGCTATTACCCTTAAGCCGCTCGGCAAATCGATGCATCACATCGGGAGCTTCTTTCAGAATCAAAAAATCCTTGAGGTAGTCGAAAACCAATTCATTGTTGGTGCAATACACAATATCGCACGCATATATCTGCCGCCGCTCATCTGGCCCCATACCAGGCTCTATACAACCAACTGAAAGCCCCAAAGCGTGGTAGAGCGGGCTCATTTCATCGCAGTCGCGCTTAGACAGATAGTCGTTCACGGTAATAACATGAACCGGAATACCTGCCATCGCAGCTGCGGCCACAGGCAAGGTGGCAGTGAGAGTCTTGCCCTCTCCCGTGGCCATCTCCGCAACTCGCCCCTGAAACAGATACCAACCACCGAGCAACTGACTGTCAAAATGCTTCATCCCAAGGCTGCGACCCGACATTTCTCTAATCAACGAAAACGCCGTTGCTAGTGATTGAGAATCGTAACCGTCGATGGCTACACATTGCTTACACTCGGCCACTTGGCGTAGCAACTGCTCCTGGCTGGCCACTTCCAGCTCGTTATCGAGCTTATGCACATTCGCTAACACACGCCGCAGTTGCCGCGGCTCAATCAGTGAGCGATACGCTGCTTGCTGATAACCACGCACACGGTGAACCACACGTTCATACCATTTAGGCAGCACCGGCAACCCGAGCTCAGGGCGAACCAGCGTCGACGCCGACGCACGCGAAGGGCATTCAAACATCTAGCTGCCTCAGGAACACTCGACGTACATTGCGCATCCAACGCCATATCAGAGGCTCAGAATCATGATGAAAAAGAATATGCACACGCTCATTGAGTCGTACTTTTGGCATATCCTCTGAATCCAAAATCACGCGAAAGTGACGATTGAACGCTTGCGGGGCGGCACCATCTGCCGCCGGCTTGGTTGCGACAACACCACCGGCCTCAGTCGACAGTATCGTACTAGGCAACAGCGTTGTGCTTGACGGCACAAAGCGTGAGACACGAGCCGCATAAGAGCGCTGAGGCTGTGACACCAGCTTAACCTCGATAGTGCTCGTACGATGCCTCACCACACTGATGTCATCTTCGCGAATCAAAGCTTGAATCTGCAGCTTGTCGAAATTAACGATATCGCCAATAAACTCGCCGCGCCCCAGATAACGCCCCGGCATTTCCCGCAATTGCGGAAGCACCACCTCACCGGATCGATGCGCCACCAAATTTAAGGCGTTTCGACGCTTGAGAATACGCTCGTATTCCTGCACCCGAAATGACAGTAAATCACGCTGAATACCGGATTCGACTCGATCACGAAGACTCGCCTGTAATCGGGCCTGCGCCTCGATCACCTGCAATTTAAGCACTTCAGTCTGCGCCTCGAGCGCCGGGTCTGACATCCGCACAATCAAATCACCCGCCTCCACCCGATGTCCCGGCAGCACCGCTACTTCGGTTACAAAGCCAGAGGTAGGCACGCGAATTTGAGTATTACCCGATGCGCTCAACACTCCGTGAGTGTAGGTTGCATAGGGAAAAGGAATCACCGCAAGTAGCAGTACCACTGCGGTTAAAATTCCCACAACAACGCCCCAAGTCCGACGCGGCTTAAGCTGTAACTGGGAATCGGTAAATGGCTTAGCGATTAGCTTGATAACGGGCTTCAAAATTGAGCCGTAGAGTGTCCACGCCGCCAGTAGAACACCGATAAAGATATACTTACCGGCTATAAACAGCGAAATCGTGAGCATAATAACCACACGATACAGATAAGATGCCACCGAATAGAAAGCCAGCCAGCTCGCCTCTTTGCCAGTCGCTGCCGGCGAGTGAAGTCCTTTGACTCCCATCACATAACGCTTGACCCAATATCCCACGTATTGATTGGCCCGTGTGGCAAGGTTGGGTATCTCCAGATAATCCGCCAACACATAGTACGCATCAAAGCGCAGCAATGGATTGCCATTGAAAAAGAAGGTGGAAACCCCCGCAATCATCATAGTATTCAACGCGAGCGCCCGCACCAAACCCGGTTCCGCGAGAGCCCAAACCAACATAGCCAGAGCAGCCACAAACCCCTCTACCATGATACCGATAGCACCAACCAACATCCGTTGATATTTGCTGCGAAACGCTGTCGCCGCCGAGGCGTCCACATAGGGCACAGGAAAGAACACCAAGAACATGACGCCGATTTCATGCACCTCACCACCCCAGCGCTTTACCGCGTATGCATGCCCGAGCTCATGAATGGTTTTTACCACTGGATAGATCAGTGCGATTAATAAGAGGTTTTCTACCACCAACACCCGATCACTTAAGTTGTTGGTTAGCTCTGTCCAATTCACAGCGGCCAACAGCAAGCCAAACCCAATGGTCAGCACCCATAAGATTCCAACCCAGCGATTAAATAGCGGATAAATTAGGTGATTAGTTTTTGAGAGAAATTTCTCGGGGTCCAAAAGAGGAAGCCGCAACGCCAGAGGCGACTTAATTTTTTGCATCAACTTTTGACGTTCAATTAATTGTCGACGACGCCCCAAGGCCTCCATATCAGGCAAGGTATCTGAATGAAGCACATTGGCGCGAAAGAGTTTTGAAACCAGTCCAATAACATCATCTTGGGTTGGCATGTGATCGCCAAGCAGCTCACACGCCTGCTCCCAAATTTGTTGCAATGTCAGCTCGCCATTCATCTTGCCGATAATTAAATAGGCTTCCGGCGTAAAACGGTGGAATTGTCCCGTGGCATGATCTTGCAGAACGTACCAAGTTTCACCTCGGTAGACATGACGATGAATAGCGGTGTGACGACGTAAGCGTGGGCATAAATTCTCGACAAGATACCACGAAGCACTAAATAGCGTAGAGGCCATAACCATGTGTTAACCCCACCAGCGCCAATAGCCTAAACGCATCCACTCAACTAATTCACGGGTCCAGATACCAAATAAGTTTCGCTTGTCGACAAGAACCTTGCCGACACCCTCCATTCCCGGACGTAGACGCTCATGAGTGTTGAGCAAGCGCCCTTCAATCACAAAAAAAGTTGAGCCATCTTGGTATTCGGTAACTGGCGAAATATTGTCGACATTGAAGGCGAAAGGATATTCCGGCAACGCCGAAAGATAAACGACTCCGGCTTGACCCAACTGAAGATCGGCGATCCGGCTCTCCTTCACCAACAGTTTGACGCGGTAGGCGCTAACGGGTGAAACCTCGAATAACGACTCGCCGTGTGAAACCGCCCCGCCCAAGCGCTGGCTCAAGTCTCCGCTTACCACTAAACCATCAAAAGGCGCTCGGCGCACCGCTCTTTGCAATTGACTACCGACCAAATCTAGCTGCGCTTTGGCCTGCGCCAGCTGAGCATCGAGAATCGTAATCCTCGAACGATCATGCCCTGCAATCGCCTCCTGATACTGATGACTAAGCTTGTTCTGTTGACTGCGCCATTTCAACTGCTCTAACAATAAATCTCGGTCATCTAAGGTCAGTAAGACATCGCCCTTTTCAACGACATCACCAGCTCGAGCATTCACCTCTTTAACGTATCCGTCAAAAGGAGCGACAATGACTTGCTGACTGATTGTCTGCAAGGTCGCATCAGCGGACAAGCGGTAGTCCCCGGAAAGAAAGCTGAACAGTAAAACAAATAGCGCCACGGCGCCGAACACGAGTTTACGACCTACATAACCAGGGCCCGTTAAACGAACGACTTGCTCCGTAAAGGCCTCTTTTATCTTTAGTCGCAAAGGCCGATCATTGTGACGTTTTTCTGCCAACGCACTCACCGCTAATGCCGCAATGCTCTCGCAATAGCGTATATCGGCCAATGAAAACGGTCGATCGATATCGCGCTGTAGAGTAATCGCTCCCAGCCACTCATCGCCGACACTCAACGGTACCGTCATGATTGTTTGGACATCTCCCAACTCATTAAGCGCTCGATGGGCAACGGTCACTAAATTGGCAGGCACATCCTCACCGACAGGAAAAACAATTGGCGCGCGCTGATCCAAGGACTCATCCATAGCGTTTTCGAGACTGCGCACCAAGTTCATGTGCTTGGAAAATTCAGCGCTATGCGATAAATGTGCGAGCTTGACGCCCTTGTCATTTAGAAACCCAATGCTAACCAAATCACTATTGAGGTTAATAGCCAGCTCCGTCACCAAACGCATGGCGGCATTATCAAAGCCAGGCTCCGGCAAGACACGAGAGAGCAAGTCAATACTGGTACTTAAACGCTCAAAGGCATCTTCACGCTGCGTATAGCGTTCACGCGCTTGACGCAGCTCGACCCACGCGGCTCCCCACTGAAGCTCATGCATCACCATCGACAACTCGGCTTCACTTGCAATGGATACCGCGACCGCAATCACCGCAATCACTTCGTTGTTGGGGGCTACCGGATAGGCAACACCAAAGTGACTGGTAGCAGCCCCGGTGCTGGAGGGTAAATTGGCGACCAACGCCTCACCGTCTTCGAGCACCTGCTCGACCAAATCGGTCAAGGTATCAACGCCACTATTGGCGTCAGGCCATACCGCAACCGGTTTAAATTGTTGCGACTCGGCAACGACCAATACGCCCGCATAAGCAGAACCGATCAATCCACACTGTAACTCTAACCAGGCGGGATAATCGAAAGTATGTGGGAGTCCGGCCACCTGCTTCCAAGACGAACTGGTGGTTTGTTGTTGAGCGATTGATGACATAGAGCTTCCGTAAAAACAACTATCCAATAGACAATGAGCGGCATCGAGTCACGAGTGATAACACCTGCCGATGAAATAACTTTCACAATGGAGTTCGTAAAACCTCGAAACGAAGAACAACACCAAAGCCATAGGTTACCAGAAACGGATATCTTCCCAACGCTTAAATCACTCTTGTAAGCCCAACCATGCCAAACACCTCAGGTTCTGATGATCGAACGGCTCAAAGACCGGATGCATCCCGAGACTTCCGCAACAGCCCTCAGCCGGCATGTCGAGGCAGCCGTCTCAGAACTCAACACCGCTGAACGGCTTGGACAGCGCCTTTCGCAGCAAGAGCATCCTCAGGATGCCCTAAGGTGTCCCAGACGGAAACCCGCGCCTAATACCCTTACCGCCAACCAAGAGGATAACAGCTCTACTTGCAGTGATTCGAATACCCAAATCTGCAAATAGCTATTGTTCGGTAGTAGCCTCTTCACTCACACCAATTTTACTGAGCATGGTGTTAAAGTTACGCAACGAATAGAGATGCAAAAAAATCAACTCCATGCCGTCATTGTTAACTAACTGCTCCATTTCCTCGACAGGCAACTCTTTCAGCTTTTTACGGTTGATCGCGTAAAAACCAGTCAGGGTCACTTTATCACCTTGAGGTGGAGTGAATTGAGCACCCATTGGCTCAAGCAACTCTAGCTCTTGCAGCTTCTTACAAAAAGCCTGAGTCCGAGTAAAGTGCAACTGATACTCTTTCAAAAACTCCAGTACGTTATTCAGGTACTGAGTTTTTTCGCCTTCAGAATCAAACAAACGCTCACCAACGTTATCTTGATTACAGCCATCGAAAGTCTCGTCAATGCACAAGGTAAAGTTCTTGCCGTCGTCTTGACTCGAAAATACAAAAGGATAACGGCGCAGGAAGGCAGGCACATACTTAGCGGCTAAAGTGCCGTCTTCGTTCATGTACAAGTTTTCTTTGTCACGAACACCCATCACCACCAAAGGCATTAGCTGATCTTCACTGCCTGCAAATACGATGGGATACTCAGATGACGCAGTGACGAACTCAACTGCGGTTAACGGAACCGAGTTAACATCGCGTGCAAATTCGAAATTATCTCCCGCCTTAACAGACCACTCGCGATGGCGCTGACTGTTGACGGCTTGAGCTCGAGAATAAATTAACA
>Ga0209081_1000785_pt1 | contig 19186 bp, 15 predicted proteins | sample GOMGulsemesocosm_4_FD_184636 | JGI IMG/M metagenome (GOLD analysis project Ga0209081, IMG submission 184636) | Methane-oxidizing microbial communities from mesocosms in the Gulf of Mexico - GOM15B Gulf of Mexico (SPAdes) (version 2) | ecosystem: Environmental > Aquatic > Marine > Cold seeps... | reverse complement strand
TAATGATGCGGCTTTGATTTCTGCTGTGGTCATTGATGACCCATCGGCAAACTCAATACTTTCTATTTCATATAAAGTATTAGCAAAGGCTTCTTCAACGGTAATACTGTCACCCGTTAATTCACCATTATCATCGAATAACTCAATAGAGAGATGTTTGTTAGTACTATCATGTGACAATCGTACATGACCAGCCGTGATCCCTTCACCAAAGACAATTTTATCTATTGAGGTATAGCCGTGACTATAATCCTTGATAATGTCTTGACCATCTCCACGATTAAAGATGTAGGTATCTGCGCTAGCTTCACCTGTTATGGTGTCATTACCCTCACCACCAATAAAGGTATTGGTATAGTTACGACTGTTGGCATTTGAGTAATGTAAGCCAAGAACATCATCCCCTGTACCACCATCAATGGTATTGCTTCGGTAAGCATAACCCGTCAGCGTATCACTGCCACCAAAACCTAGGAGCGTATCACCCTTAGTGCTACTGGTGAGGGCATCATCGCCCTCAGAGCCATATACCGTTAATGATGCGGCTTTGATTTCTGCTGTGGTCATTGATGACCCATCGGCAAACTCAATACTTTCTATTTCATATAAAGTATTAGCAAAGGCTTCTTCAACGGTAATACTGTCACCCGTTAATTCACCAATATTATCTAACAATTCAATGATTAAATGCGTATTGGTTGTATCATGGGTAAAACGCAAATGGGCTGAGGTGATACCTTCACCAAAAATAATTTTACCAGTTACTGTGCTGTCTGAGCTATAATCCCTAATGGTATCTTTACCATCCCCAAAACCAAAGATATAAGTGATCCCCCTTGAGCTTGAGTCTATATAATCATCACCTTTTCCTCCTTCTGTGATAAACGTGTCAAACTGTTCTCCAAAATGTGAAATGATATCATTTGAGTCTGTGCCCAAAGTGGCCTCACCATCGCTCTGTACCACTATACCAATATCTGTAGAGCCATCATCGATAACAAGAATAGCGTTTCCATGTAAAAACCTAATACTCTCCCCGTCAATACCTGAATAGAAAACATCATGAAAAGCTAATATTTCTGATAATTGCTCTATCTCTTCACTAGGAAGAGAAAAAATAGACGTTGAGATATACTTAAGAAGAGGAGATATATCATTATTTGATAAATTTCCAAAAAGTGATTTTAAATCTAGTGCTTGCGCAACCAAATTAACATCTAAACTTTGAGCACTAAGTAAACTAATAGCTCCTGATATATCAGTCACTAACCCTTTAGTTGTTATGCTGATATCCACTTCATCAACATATTGCTTTAATGTTGTTTGTCCAGCAAGCTCCAAATAAACTCGTTTAAAGATTGCTTCACCTGCGGCCTCAAAGAATGGATTAGGTGTAGGCGCTCCATTGCCACCCTGGGTAGAAGATGGTTGAATCCATTCTCCAGCAAACAGCCAGACAGTACTATTGACATGGTTAAAATTACCATCGTAATCTTGACTTACTTTACCCCATTCAGTCAGAATTTTTGTTACTAAGTTTAATTGAGATTCTCTATTCGTTTCAGCAGTAAAATCAATCAAAGCTTGCTCTAGTTCAACAGATATACTTGCTGCTTCATGTAGATCCCTTACAGTACCAGTACCCGTAATATTGGGAAGATTTTGAATAAAAGCACTTACTGCTACTGGCTCTATAAATTCCCTATAAAATGGATTACTATCAATAATTACACTTTGAGTTTGGTACTCAACTCCATTGTTGTCCGTGTAGGAACTAGATAAATTAGTGCTAGAAGTAGATATTGAAGCTATTTCTAATTCATTCAGAGTAAATATTTCTGACGATTGACTGACTCCATCCATATTATTATCAACCCAAACTTTTAAGCTAGAAAACACATCATCCATAGCATCTATAGTTAAATCGTTGTTGATATCGTAATAGCTAAGAGCAGCGTAGCCATCATCAACACCTGCGGGATTTGATTCAAATTTAGTAGCATCACCAAATAGCTCTGTGCCGTCATCAACTTTACCATTTCCATTTAAATCTAAAAATAGAAATCCATCACTACCTGTCCATCTGCTAACTTTATTTTTTATACCAGAGCCATCTAAATCAAAATAAACCTGAGTCGATGTCATAGGTGCACCATTACTACCAATATAAACTTCGCTTGATGTCAAATTCACACCATCTCCATCTAAATCTAATAATAACGGATCTCTCCGAACAGGAGCTGGTTCCCAATTTAAAGCATCACTAAATATATCAGTAAGAGTATCAGACAAATTGAGTAAGTTTTTTAACAGTTCACCTTCGAATTGCTCTATACGTTGGGATGACTCTTCTACAAGAGCTTCAATTAAGGGAGCAGGTAAATCACTCCAATATCCATCTTTGATTGCATCAGCAACAGTATCTATAAGATCTTTCCCGAGCGTCTCTATTGATTCAAGGTTGTCTAAATCATCAAATACATCGCTATCAACAATTCTATCACTTGGTATATTCAACCAATCTTCCCACTCACCACCGATTAAACCTAATGAGTTAGAAAAAACCCCGTCAAAAGCAGTCTCAGGGGGTAAGCCAGAGTCAGTAACGGCATCTCTATAACTCTGCTCTATCTCCTTAGTATTAGGCCAATTATCTCCACCTCTTAAAAGTCCCATATAATTATCTAAATGAGATTTAGCTACCTCTGAAAATTTTTCTTCATAAGCTTGCTCTCCTGCGGTATTAGCCCAATGGTTTTTAACCATGGTATTAAAAACCTTTCCTCCGGGTGTTGTTGGAGGACCAAGAACCTGTGCAGCATTATCAGCATAATCGTCTCCATAGCTATGTAATAAATTCCAAGCTTCTGTATAATTTCCTCGATCAATATATTGTTGAACCTCATTAATTTTATTATCAGATAAATTATGTGTAGATGGCATAAATAACTCCTTTTATAATTGCACTATGCAAGATTTTTTAAATTTACAAAAACTATATAATTTGTTTAAAACAGCAATATCAATATTTTTCCATTGATGTAGGTGACTTCGAGAAAATACATATTCTAATTTGATGTTGTTAGCCAAAAACTGCTCAACCTTGCAAGACGGAGAACTAACACTACCTACTAAACCACATTCAACTATGACTTTTATTTCATCATTTTTTCTCTTAATAAATAAATCTTTATACACATCCCCACTTTCAGTTCGTTTTAGTTTAAAATGTTCCAAATTATGAAGATTTAAACTCTCGACTAATAGAAGGTTGTTTGCTTTAAGGGAATTAAAAACTCTTGTAAGGCTATAAGCAGTAGAGCTATTTAATCTTATTCGAATCTTTTCCCCCCAGCCTAGCTCCTTAAATAAATATTTATTACCTTCATTAATTGCTTCAATATCAGGTAATACAGCATCCAAGGCTATATAAGATGTTTCATGCATTCCTGGTTTAATCTGAGGCCATTTTTTGAGTTTTTCATAATAGGTATAATGAAATGCTAAAGGTATTTTCAATTCAATATTTGCAATTGAATAATTAACAGCATAAGCATCAGGTTTGCTAGTAGATACTTTGTAGTAAAAAGCAAAAAAAGCTAAGGATAAAATTAAAGCAATAATAAATACCTTATTTATGGTTTTCGATTTCAATTTTTCATCTTTCATTATCTCTCTCTCGCCCCTTCACTAACACCACGCATTAATGGCGCTAATATGAATTCCATTAATCGCCTAGTGCCTGTTTTTATCTCAATCGTAACAGACATACCCGGCTTTAACTTTACCCACTTGCCATCAACATTTATTTCATCTGTCTTTATTGACGCTTTCAGTGGAAACAATAAGCCTAGTTTTTCATGTTCAATAGCATCGGCAGAAATATCAGTCACCTCACCATCAATTACGCCATATTTAGTAAATGGAAAACTATCTATTTTTATTTCGACTATTTGCCCTGAGTACACAAAACCTATATCTTTATTAAGCAAGCCTGCTTCAATTTCCAGTTGCTGCCCTTTAGTCTTGCTAAAAGGAATAATGTGCAGTAACTCTTGTGCGGGGGTAACGATACCGCCAATAGTAGCAATCACTAATTCTTCAACCACACCATCAACAGGTGAAGTAAGAATACGCAAATCGGTTAGACGCTTGGCTTTATTTAGCTCTTGCTTAATACTGTTGTTTTGTCTGGAGAGCTGATTAATTTCTTGTAGGGTATTACGTCTGATTTCTGAGCGATAAGCCTTTAGGTTTTGCTCTGCTGAAATAATGCTGGCATTAATCTGCTCAACATTGGCATGTTCAAGATTTAAGGTTTCTTCTTGTTCAATACGCTGCTTTTCAAGCTCTAGGTATTGATTACGAGAAACAAGGGAATCAGATAGTAACGCTTTCAAGCTTTCTACTTGCTCGGTAACTAAAGGTAAGGTTTTTGTTAGCCGAGTAATATTGATGTTAATGGCTTTCCTTTCTGCCTTGAGTTTCACAATTTCACTGAGGAAACTATCCACTTTTGATTGGTATTCTTGCCAAATGCTATCTAATAGAAGTTGTTGGTTTAAAGGTAATGATGCCGTACTTTGAGTATAATCATGATTGTCACTTTGTTGAGTACTTTGCTGTTTACTTCGCTTGGTTTTTTTGGCTTGCGCTAATGTTGGCTTTTGCTTTAATTTAATGATAAAGGCGTTAAGTCGCGCTAAATCATTGGTGTAACCTTGCCATTCACTACTCAGCCTATCGGCATCGGCCTGGCTTGAGGTGTTATCCAAAGCAATCAATTTATCGCCTGCTTTAACATGTTGACTTTCTTTAACAAAAATCGTTTTCACCACACCAGTTTCAAGCGGTTGGATGATTTTGACTTGACCACTGGGGACTATTTTTCCTTGTGCCGTGGCTATAATGTCAATTTCTGCCCATGATGCCCATACAATAGCAATCACGATAAGTAACATAATCATCCATAACAATGAACGACTCCATTTAGGCGGCGGTGCCGCTTGTATTTCAAGCGCGGCAGGTAAAAAAGCAAGCTTGTCTTGTGCTAATTTACGGTGCGCTTTTTTAGTTGCCTCTTCTGTTTCTGTTGAATGAGCATGTGTGTCTTTATCAAACATTGCTTTATTAAACATTAGTGCCCCCTGCATCTGGTACTAACGGTTTAATGGGTGGCTTAGCCACCATACCTAAACCATGGTGATTTTGAATAGAATACAGCTGTGCGTAAATACCGCCATGCTTAACTAGCTGCTGATGAGAGCCTTGTTCAACCAATCGGCCTTTATCAACTACCATAATACGGTTAGCATCTTTTACGGCTGATAAGCGATGGGCAATAATAAACACGGTTCTACCTTGGCTGATACGGCGCATATTAGCTTGAATAATACTTTCAGATTCATAATCGAGGGCGCTCGTCGCTTCATCAAAAATAAGTATTTTAGGATTAGTAACTAATGCTCTGGCTATTGAGATACGTTGACGTTGACCACCCGATAATGACGAACCTTGCTCCCCAACCACCGTGTCGTAACCTTCAGGTAATTCTAAAATAAACTCATGCGCACCACTAAGCTGCGCCGCATTAACGACTTGCTCCATTGGCATACTTGGGTCTACAAGTGCTATATTTTCCCGAACAGTGCGGTTGAATAAAAAGTTTTCTTGTAACACCACGCCCACTTGCCTACGCAGCCATGCTGGCTCAACCATTGCTAGGTCAACACCATCAATTAACACTCTGCCAGATTCAGGAACATAAAGACGTTGTATTAGTTTGGTTAAGGTGCTTTTGCCTGAGCCTGAGCGACCTACAATACCAATAACTTCACCGGGACGGCAGGCAAAGCTAATATTATTTAAAACAGGTGCTCGGTTAGGAGCATAACGAAATAGGACATTGTCAAACAATACTTGCCCCTTTATATCAGGCAAAGTAGCACGATTAGGGTTATAACCCGGCTCAGAGGGAGAATTTAAAACATCCCCCAAACGTTGCAGTGAAATGTTCGCTTGCTGAAAATCTTGCCATAAATTCACTAAACGCATAATGGGACCACTGACACGTTGCGCTAACATATTAAAGGCGATGAATTGCCCAATGGTAAGCTCTGCTGACACCACGGCAATAGAGCCAAAGTACAAGGTGAGCAAACCACCTATTTTATTAATGTAAGCCGCTATTTGGCTATAAATGTTATTTAGATTGCTGGTTTTAAAGGAAATATTAACGTAATCAGCCAGTTTATCTTCCCAGCTATTACGAAGCTGTGGCTCTACAGCCATCGCTTTAATGGTTTCCACGCCATTAACAGATTCCACCAAAAACGAATGATTTTCAGCACTGCGCTGAAACTTCTCATTCAACCTTTTTTTCAGGGTCGGAGTGACAAGTAATGATAAGGCTAGATAAAAGGGAATGGTGCCAATAATTATCCAAGTAAGCAATGGCGCGTAATAAAACATTACCGCAAAAAAGACAAAACTAAAGAGTACATCAAGCACTACCGTTAATGATGAGCCTGTTAAAAACTCTCGCACACTGTCTAGCTCTTTAACTCTCGCGACGGTATCGCCCACTCTGCGCGTATTAAAATAAGCCACAGGTAGTGATAACATATGTTTATATAGCTTACTGCCTAATTCAACATCTACTCTGTTGGTGGTATGAGAAAAAACATAAGTTCTTAAACCTGTCAGTATTACTTCAAAGGTAATAACAATAAAAAAGCCAACGGCTAATACATCTAAGGTAGTCATGCCTTTATGTACCAGCACTTTATCAATAACCACTTGAAAGAATATCGGTGTGGCTAGCCCCACTAATTGAATGAAAAAAGAAGCAACAAAAACATCACTAAAATAGGTTTTGTATTTAATCAGTGCAGGAATAAACCAAGAAAAACCAAATTTAGCACTTTCAGTTAGCACACCACCAAGCATTGAACTGCGCTTAGAAAGTAATAATAGATCACCTGCCCAAAAGGAGGTTAGCTCGTCGAAAGTATGGGTGGTGGGTTTATTATTTTGACTAATATTGGAAATGTCATGAATGAGTACTTCATCGTTATTTACCTTGGCAATAATAAAGAAGTGACCTTCTTGATGACGCGCTATTGCGGGTAGTGTGTGAGCACTGAGTTTATCGGCTTTATCTTGTATAAATTTAGCTTTAAAGCCTAAACTTTTTGCAGCGCGAATAAGATTAATATCAGCAAGAGACTTATCATTATGCTGAAATTCACGTAATAAAGCACTTGGCTCTGCGGGAATTTGGTGAAAACGGGCAATCAATGATAGACATTGAATACCTGAATTAAAATGGCTCGACAGCACTTGGCTCTGCGGGAATTTGGTGAAAACGGGCAATCAATGATAGACATTGAATACCTGAATTAAAATGGCTCGACATTTATTTCCTTGAGTCATGTGTTCTTCCTTGAATATAAGAAGTATAACATAAAGAATTTTAAAATCAACGCTTAACATTAAGCTTATGGTGGTCCATCAGAACTCTTCTTACTCATCTATGAATAGATAGAAATAAAATTTCAATCCATTCATCTCTTATTTCTAATTATGATTTAAAGCCCTTTTGATTATGAATATTGTATTTGAAGATGGCGAATTTACATTGCAAAGCAATGAGGAAAAAACACTCAGAAAACACTATTGTTACATTTATTTTTTACTTTTTACTTTTGTTGTTATTCTTGTTCTAGTTTCTTCAAATAGAATAAAACCCTTGCCGTTAATTTGCTTAAACTAGATAAAACTTTAAGTTCAAGTTTTTTGGCGTAGCTATAATAGAGCCTCTTTCTAATGCTATATAGCTAGTCTAATGCTATATAGCTAGTCTAATGAGAGAAAATCACTTAAGTTTTAATATCAAATTTACTTGGCTCATTATCAGCTTCTATCAATAACCTCTATGTACCCTTTTCCAATAACGGCTTTAGTTCATTAAGCAATATACTATCTTCAACATAAAAAAGTTCTGAACACAAAGACTTCGATGGTAAAGCATTAACAACTAATTGGCTTAAACGTAAATCAGGATATTTAGTCCAAATTCTAGCTAGAATTTCAATAACCTCTATTTTTTCCTCAGGAAGCACCTGTGTAATGCTCACACCTTCATTAATAACACTTTGTAAAGACTCACCATCACTAACACTACTGTTAACCTCAATGTCTGACAAAATGCCACTAGCTGAGCTTTTTTCCTTAATAATATCTTCACGCTCAGTCATGAAATCATCTGATGCACTTTCTACTTCGTTGAAATAACTATCCCAACTTTCCCTTCAAACACAGATGTCAATTCAGCAAGCGCGTGTAGCTCATTTCCTTCTGCACTATGGTATTGAGCATCCCATAATTGCTCTACCCGTAGAAGTGCGACATCAAGCTCACTTTGACTAGTTATTTTATTTGCTAACAAAATATCTCGTGCTGTAATTCGTAAATTACTATCATGCTTTAAATTACTTGCTTGTTCTTTTGTTTGCGCAATAGCATCAAAAACATTGTGATATTCAAGCTTATCATTACATTGTTCACTGACAGTTAAACTATCTCCGCACATGTCTGCAAAGCACTTCTGACATAGGTCTATGCTGATTTTTTTGCCATCGCCATGGATAGAACCATAACCGCAGCGGTGATTAATACTGATAAATTCATGGAATTTATCATCACTTGGAATAACCTTTTCACCACAATAATCACAGGTTAGTTGATAGATCACTTTAACAACTTTGTCTTCAAAATATTTCATGGTTATCCTCTGTTATTCAATACTTGATTTTTAGTCTTTTTGTGTTGTAATACTCATAAGAACATTATTATGAGAAGTGAATTTAGACTATGTCTGATAAAATTAGTTATTCAAAAGCAGTAGCAGAAAAGCTTGATAGTCAAAACGCATATGCTAAAAACATATCTATTCTTCCCGCTGAACAAGCGAGAGGTTGTTCTTATGGACAAGTTCGTCGTGCTAAAAACTCGCTTGTTAGAGTAGCTTTCAAATAACTGCATTTGCTCAAGCATGAATTGACACTCTTTATAATTTACAACATCTGCTTATTTAATATTTTCATATTCAATGATTAAGTCAGCGAGCTGTTCAAGCTCATCTCCCGCTTTACTGAACTGTTTAGCGCCCCAAAGCTTTTCTACAAGATTTAATGCAACATCAAGCTCGTTTTGATTAGTTATTTTATTTGCTAACAGAATATCTTGTACTGTAATTCATAAATCACCGTCACTATGTTCATTGCTATGCTCTGTAACAGTTAAGCTATCGCCACACATGTCAGCAAAACATTGCTGACATAAATCAATGCTAAATTGGTTGCCGTCACCATGAATTGAGCCGTAGCCACACTGTTTGGTAACGCTTATAAACTCATGAAATTCAAAATCATCGGAGCTTGCTTCCTCACCACAACTATCGCATGTAAGTCTAGAGATAACTTTAACCATTTTGTCTTCAAAATTTCTCATAATTATCCTCAGTTTCCAGTTGATTCTGTAATCGAATTAATTTTTTCAGGGTTCTTTTTGGCTGACAATAAAACAAAACCACTTTCGTTCAATAAGATACACCGTTTCAGTAAGTGTTCATCATTATCTAATCTTCGTAAAATCGAAATAAGGTCACGTTTAAACTTAGAGAGCCTTATAACCTGACAACTTAAATTAATTATTTCAAATCCATATTTACCAAATTTATTGAATTCAATTTCATCACCAAGCTCAAAATATTCGCTAAATATACTTTTTGGCAGTGGAAGTAACTTCTCGCTATCAACACCCTTTGCATAATTTGATATTGGACAACTAGTTATTTTGACTTCAAAATTTTTATTGAGATAATCGATTGATACTATTATTGCTCTTGGTTTATTAGTTTTCATTCTTTATCACTCAATGTAACTTTTTTGCATCTTCGCGTTCTAGTTTTTCTCTTGCTTCTAAAACCTGTTGTGGTGAAAGCAGAAGGTGACGCATTACAACAAATTCTGATAATCGCAATTCAAAATGGTCTGGTTCATTTTCAGTAACATAGCAATTATCGCTTTTTGTAATAAATTCAAAATTATTTTGAGATTTAATCAGTGATGTTATTATTCTTTGACCTGCAACGAACTGATATGTTTGATCTGAATAAACAATGCCCGTTAACATTCTCCCAAGTAATATTTTTTCATCATTATGAAAATCAAAAATAGTTAGAATTGTCGGGGTTGTAAGATATATTTTTCTCATAATGCATTCTCCAAAAAATCGATATTACAATGTGCTATCACAGGTTCTGTTATCATAATTTTTGAAATATTGCCCTAGTTTCAAAATTATTTAATCACACTGGCAAAGTTTCAAAATCAATTATTTCTTGGTTAAAGCGCCCAAAAACATTTGTCATGGCTTCATACGATTCGGTTAAAATACTATTGGTAAAACTTCCATTTACACTAAGAATAAGCTCATCAATATCATCTTCACTATCAGAATCTTGAGCAACAATTATATTACTGTCTGAATTTGGTTCAGTAGTTGAGTTTGAGACCGTTTCAAATGAAACTATATCCGTTTGAGCCGGAGTATCCTCACTCACTCTATATGCGTATTCAACCAATAGGGGATCAGCAGGCATGAATAAGCAAGCTTCTTGATTTTCTGCATTAGTAACACGTAAGATTCGTCCTAGTATTTGTCGGTAGTGCAGTTCAGTTTTTACGTGAGTTAGGTGACAACAAACTTGCAGTCTCGGAATGTTAGTACCTTCGGAGATCATACCAATACTGACAATCCATTTATTTGAACTCAACTTGTATTGTTGAATTATCCTATTAGGATCATCTTCTTTATAGCTAACAATATTCGCAACTTCATCTAGTTCTTGTTTAATAATTTTCTTTATTTGAACAGCATGCTCTACAGAAGAAGCAACAACTAAACCACCAGCATTTGGATTACTTTGTCGAATTATGTTTAATTGTTTGTCAGCACGTTTGAGTAAGCTAGTAATAACATTTTTATTATGTATAAGATCTCTATAAGGAAAGGATGAATCTGATAAAAGCTCACCAAAACTGTTAAATGATTTAGTAACTTTTGAGTTTGTTAGTGTTACTTCATCGTTATCAATAGCGATAATTTTTGGCAGCCGACATACGTTATCATTTATCGCATCAACTAGACCGTAAAGATAGTCGCATTTGATCTTACCTTTAACCCTACAGTATTTTGAAAGCGTAATCGGTCCCGAATCCGACCGCCACGGTGTGCCACTCAAAGCTAATGTATATGTCGCTTTATCTTGGATTTTGGTAATTATCTGTTTACCCCAAATATTTGAGTTATCATTATTTGTACCTGCACAATGATGAATTTCATCAAAAACTGCTAGTACTCTATATTTGCTAAATAATGCCCAAAAACTTTCATCTAGATGTGACATTTTTTGATAAGTTATCGATTGGCCTCTTGCTCCAATTTTCCCGTCAAAAGAGCACTTTGTTATATCACTTAATACCGATGAAAATTCACTTGCAACAATACTTGATGGAGAAAAACAAAGCACTAGATCGATATCATTATTATTCAGTAATCGATTAGCCAAATTTGCTGTCATGAAGGTTTTGCCAGATGCTGGTGTTGCCTGTACCAAGAAATGGTTTTGTCCTGTTTGATATTTTTCTAACGCAAGTTCAATACATTCATGCTGCCATCTTCTTAATTTCATCTTTAAGTGCTCATATTATTTAGTAATGATTCAATGACTTTAATCTTGCCAAGAGTTTTAGTGTTTTGATCTCTGATATTGTTGTACTTAGGCTGTAAGTCTTCTTTTAACTCAGGATATTGTTTGCAAAGAAGTTTGTACTCATCTGCTTCACCTATCCCAACTAGCAACTGTTGTTTATAATTCATGTGTTTTATTTTGAGGCTTATTGCTGTTTCACTTACAGTGGATTTATGAGTAAGGGGATGATGCGTTTTTACATTGTCGCCACTTTGATGTACTTCCTCTATCACATCTTCTTTAATTAGCCGTTTTATTTGAGCAGACATCAGAAGCAGAGTTTCTAAATAATTCCCACCATTTTTTTGTTCTAATGCTTTTATCATCTCAATAGAGAAAATATTATCAAAAGATGGCTCTCTAACTATTTTCAAGATCTGTTTATTAAGATTCATATCGACAAAGCTAATCATTTAAATACCAAAAAAAATCATTATAACACCTTTTTAACGTATTTTAATACCTCGAATTAAAAAATCAAATGTGAAATTATTTATTTATTTAATTAAGTGAAAATTAAATGAGTAGTATTGCTAAAAGATTGGGTAAGAAAATAAAACTAGCAAGGGTTGAAAAAGATATGTCACAGAGTAATCTAGCTCATACAACGGGTATCGACTCAGGTCATATTGGGAAGATTGAGCGTGGTGAATTGAATATAACTATTGTAACGCTTTTTAGATTAGCTGAAGCTCTGGGGTGTAGCCCCTCATTGTTACTACCAGAATAATTAATTCGAATTTTTATAGAGAACTTAATCAAACCAAAAAGATATTATTATTGGCCTGCCCAAGGGATTTAAAAATGATTTTTCACTAAGAATTGAACTTAATAGCAGAAGCACTCTTACTTAACAGTAATGTTATTCCCTTAGTGTTTCATGTTTTATGCATCTATATTATTGATGCATTTTTTTTGTCTTTAGTTTAATAAGTAAAGCTAATTATCACACCGTTAAATAGACATAGACAAATGAACTTGAGCTAGCTCATGGGGTGATTAATACTTTTAGAAAGGCGCTTTGCTTGACGTGTAATATTTGAAAGTACTATTCAAATTAAAGTGACATTTTTTCACAAATAATACATACCATAACAAAAAAAACACAGTATTTTTTTTCAAGAAAATTTTATTGAAACACATTCGCTACGCGAATAAACTATCTATTCAAAGTATATCCGTTTCAACCGTTCTATGGGAACTAGCATCTTGGATACGGCTTACTTTCACATATATCAAACATCTGAAGGAACCGTATTACGACACTAAACCCCATATTAAGTAATACTAAAAACAATACGTTATTAATAGGCTCCACTACTTGAAATAATATATCCTAACCTAGCGAACTACTTTAATAAGCCCTTCAATCCTCTGTACTGACGTGGGTTTAACAAATTGTTATTTGTTGATTTAGAGAATAAATGAACCATTTCTCCTTCCCCTCGCAATTCAAACTCATTAGTGTATTCAGGCAACGCAAACAATAATATTTTTAAGGACTTCTTCTGTTCATTAGTCAATACTCCTTGAGCTGAAACCGTATTAGCATGATCAGACTTAAAGTTGTGTGATTTTATCGTATCGTCCAACGATACAACTTCTGTCCGGAGAGATTTTCCATCAATTTCTTTTTGCACCTTTTCTAATAGATTATTCCGCTGCTCTAAATGACTAATATACGTCTCAACGCCTATTGGTAAACCAGAAAGCTCATCATTATCATCTCTGGGTTCAACTTTAACTAAAGCCTTATAAAAGCCGATTAAGGTTTTGTACTTCTCGCTACTTTCAGTACCATTACCAAATGAACCTGCACTTGGAGACTTAAAATTTTCAACGCAATAATCACCAATTGCTTTATAAGTAACTTTTCTCCCGTCTAGAAGCAATGCCCGACAGGCTTTTGATACATTTGATAAGCCTCTTTTTAATCTTTTGTCTTTAACCTCTTCAATCATTTTGTCTGATTCGCTGTCTGCAAATAAAAAGTCCATTATTTTTTCTCCTCTAATTGCAGTAAATCAGCTTCAAGAGAAGTCAGCGATTGTCCTAGTTGCATAAATTTTTCCTCTCCTAAATTTGATAATAAAACTCTTGGATCATCAAATTCATCATCATCAAATGAACGACCAAGCTCTTTTGTTATGCTTGACAATTTATACAATATTGCCGCCCTTTTAACTTCATCATTAGGAACAAATAACAAAGGGTTAGAGTTTTTAGACAATGATGCAAACTTAGTGCAGAACTTTTCTAATTGAATCATCGATATTGTATTTTCTTCTCCAACAATCCCTAGTACGGCTGCTTGAGTTGTTCTTTCCATGGCAGCATCAAATACCCCCATAGATTCCCACTTTAAATCATCAGGATCGGATATTGTGCCAAATTCAATCGGCAATTGATTGCTTTTTGAGTCTAACTTGGCTACTTCGAAAGTTTTACTCAACATTAAATCTCGCCTTTTTAGTTCCTGAACCCGGTGAGCCAAAAGCGCTGTAACTTCATCAGCCTTTTGTGAAAATTTTTCTGAAATTATTTCAGCTCTTTTATAATCTGAATGACTGAAAGCTTCTTGTGACTTAGTTAAAAAATCAATGCGTTGGTGAACTAATTCCTCAACTTCACTTGCAACTTCATTCAAATAATATATTTGCTCAAGAAGAAACCTAGGTCCTGTTTTCCAATATCTACAGTTACCACAGCGAAGAGCACCTCCTTCAACTGATGAAATTTCAAACACTTCCATTTGACGAGTGTATTTAATATTGATACCACCAGTTTCACAATCAAAACTATCACATACTCCCCCTTTCATCACTTTCGGCTTTCCGCCTTTTGTCATGTCCGGACGAGGAAATTTATCACTTTGCCATTCAGGAACTAAGTTAAAAAGGTCTATTAAAGCCTCACCATCTCGCAATCCAAATTCTAAGTAAAGCAACTCATTCTCAGTTGCAACTCCAGCTTTTTTCTTGCTCTCTAACAAGAGTTTTCGGTACATCGATTCAGTTCGTTTATGATAATATAAAGTCATAATTGTAGTGTTATGCCCCACTAATATTTTAACTACCTCTTTATCAAGTCCACGATCTAATAAATCGGTTATTCCAAATACTCTAAGTGTATGTACGTCAAACAAACAATTACCATCTTCATCAAAAACAACGACGTGATCTGCATACTGAGGATAAGTTTGTTTATAATGTTTTTCAGCTTCCTTCATTAATAATTTGAATAACGTTCTGACATTATCAGCCTTAGTAGGTAGATGTAGGTTAGTTCGACTTGTATCAGCATCAGAAACCCTAGGCATTGATAAATCTCTAAAGAGTGGCGTGAAATATGGGAGATTAACCCAGACCTTAGCATCATACTTACCCGAATCTTCATCAATAACTTTGACAGGCTCAATATCCAATGGAGAGTAGGTATTATTAAATACTCTTTGTTTCTCAAGTATGTTGTAAACATCAACCACATCTTCAATATCGCAATCATGCGGCCAAGGGATTGTATATCCAGTATATCCCTTCTTTTGTAATGAATACCCTTTGGTTTTATTTGTGTTGATATACAAATTTAAATTTTCATTCCCTTGCGCTTGTTCAGAAGAAAATACACCCGTTTGATTATATTTCTTCGAATGTGTTTCACCATCTGGATATCTATACCCTGCCAATGGATGAGTGTTTTTTATAAACGCTCCCGAAGTAATATCCCAAATTAGATTGTCCAGCAATCCTTCATCCAACCATCTAACTTGATGGAGCCTTAAAGGGAGAATTAATAAAATATGAAGAATGTAAGGGATATTATAGGCAAAAACACTATCTCGAATACCTGTATCTTTATTTAGAAGTGATAGAGTACTTTTAGGTAAATTATCCTTTGCAAATTGGTAGTCATCTTTCTTTAAGATATCCAAAGCCATCTTATGAATAACTGATGGCATAGCTGCTCTTGTAGTTTGGCTGTTAACAGGGGTTGCAAGGAAAACCTTTTTCGATTCAGGAAACGGATTTGTGTAAGCTTTATTATCTGATAATCGACTGGCATTTATAACATGCTCAAACATCATATGGATTGTTGACCAGATATATCGAATTGTTCCATCTCCAGCTTCAATTCCATTTAAATAATCATAAAACGTTTTACCTGAAAATTTGAATAAGGGGTCTCTGAACATAATGACATTAAAATCAACTATTCTATTGATCTCACTTTTGTACTCATCAGAAAGAGATATGTACCAATCGACAAAATGATTAATGCGCCCAATTGTCTTTTTATTACAGTTAGATGCAGTATAAGTACTTATTTCTTCGAACAATGACTCTGGAATTAACCCTTTTGCCCACCCTAATTTTAATGATTTCCTTTCATTACCACTATTTAAGATCCGCCTCATACTCGTTTCACTAAGGTAAGAACGGTTAAATTTTTTAAAACCTACGTGTTCAATCCAATTTGGCCTAGTTTCAAGTTCGTCAAAAAGTTCTCTTAGAATTTTATTTGGAAGATGTTTAGAAGTATTATAACCTCTTGATTTATTGAACTCTCTCATTACTTCTGACACATCCCTAGGAAGAGATTCGGGGAAGTCCAACATAGAGTTACAATTTGAAGATAGAGATAAGGAAGAGTAAAAGTCCTTTAGTGACAGTTTTTGATGCTTATCTTTTGTTTCTAAGAGGTTTGCTGTCATTAACTCAGTTTTTAATGCTGTGTCTGGTAAGTATGAAATTAAATTGGGTGGCAAGTTTTCTTTCTTGAAGCTAAAAGGAAGAATAATAATCTTACTGTCAGCTAGCTCAAACAATAGCTCCCTTGCAATGAAAGATATTTTTTCAATGGTGTCAGAAAAAATTGTCCTTGATTTTTGCCCATCTTCACCTAGACAAAAATACTCACTTTCAAAAAGGTCCAAATTTTTGTAATTTACACTTGGCTCTAAATGGAAAGCTAACTTAGGTAAAATATTAATTAAAGGAGTATCAGTAATACTATTTATATTGCTAAAACCATCCTTTTTATATCTTCTTATAGCCCTACCATCAGAGGAAAACTTGTATCCAGCTCGTTGTGCTAAATAACAAATATATTTAGTGATCTCATGATCGCTAAAATCTTTGAAAGTTTTTATTATATTCAAGGAGCAAGCGGTGGATTTCTTCGGATGAAGACCTGAACCTAAATTGTCGAAATTATTTTCTACCGTAAACTTTATAAACTCATGTGCCTTTTCTTTACGATCTTGAACAGCTATATCTGACAAAAATTCAAAGTGAAATAAATTAAAAGGGAATTGTATGATCTTTTTTGATGTCAGATTTAAGTCATCAAAATCAACTAGAAATGTATTGATTTTTTCACACACTAAAGTGATAAACCTAGCTTTGATTTTGCTTTCTAAATAAGATGCTAAATCACCGACTTTCTCTAGTTTGTTAGTATCAACAGCAATTGTATCCAAAGTAGCGTTATAGCTGACAGGTCTATTTGATATAAAGCCTAAGCCAGAGCTTAGTCTGGATAATGAAAAGTCTACTTTACAAACACCTTCAATATTTGACCATTTCTCAAACTGTTCTTCTAAGTTTATATTTATCATTTATTACCCCAATCACTAAAATCTAACTCATCCCATATAGATGTTTCTTTCATTGCTATTTTTCTTTTTACTTCTTCTGGAGATAAATTATAATAAATATCTGTACTGCTTCGCCTTTTATGGCGAAGATATCTTTTCGCCTCATCTTGATCAACCCGCAAAACATTTGCACAATAAAACCCAGTAAAGTGCCTCATTACATGTGAATACAACTCTTTCCCTGTAACTTTCGCAGAGTGTCGTCTAAATCGACTTTCATAAGCATCAATAGTCATCGGCATACCGTTTTCCGTGTTACATAAAAGATAGGGGTGAGATAGCCTTTTTTGCATTAATAATTTGCGAACAAGACTAGTAAATAATTCTTGAGCGTATCCACAAGTCCATTCAAGCAAATGACCATATTTTTTATCTGGAACACGCAATTGAACACCTTTCCAGCCAGAAAAATATCGATGCTTTATGTGAAGATTGGTTCGTACTGGAAGTCGTGATAAGTAATCAATATTAATATCATCTAAATCAGATACAGTTTTATGTTGATGCAAACATGAACTTAAAATTTCGGTTCTAGGAACTTGCTTATTCTTTTCTAGTGAAAATGTATTTCCCGTATTAGGATCTGAAATAATAACTTCTGCCAAATTACCTCGATATACGATATCATTTACCAAAATATGTAAATGTTCTGACTCTCTTAACCCCGTGAAACTACATAATAAAAATGCTGCTTTATAGTTAATATTTTCTTCACTATCGATAAATTCTTTTAATTTTTTAGGTGGAAAATACTTAACTATTTTTGAGTTACTTTGGTCAAAGGCATCATTATCATAATCTAGACTCGTCTGATTTTGATCATCATCCATCGCATCTTTAACCGAAGCAATATGTTCTAATATCTTAAAATTAGTTTTCTTTTCAAAAGCACTATATTTGACCGTCATTTGATGAATCATATCATCGCTTACAAGTTCAGCTACGTTAAGGTAGGTTTTACAATAGCTCTGATATTTCTGAAACTGAGTAATACCCTTACGAACATCTGCATATTTAGTTCTTTTCCAAAACAAACCTAAATCACACACACCATTTTTTATAGTACCATGCAGTTTTGCGCTAAAATAATCGATAATAAGCTCATGACCTCTATTCAAATAATCTTGATGTTTATCTTCATTTGCTTGGTAAAATTGATAAATATCGGCTACGACTTTAAATATTCTTCTTAGTGCAGCATCTTTCCCTCGGCCAATATCCATCTGTTCTTTAGTAAATGACAATAAAGAGAAAGATACCTTGCCGTCTACCAAATAAACGAGAGGAAAGTCTCTTTCGAATTCCTTTGTACGTACATAACGTATATAGTGACTACGTGAACCTAAATTGTTTTTCATTTTATTCTTCTAAGATTATTTATGTGGTTATGTGTACTGACGGAATTTACCGAAAAACACTAACATTATTTATTAATATTTACATTAAATTTTACATTAAACTTGATTTATTTTTAATCTAAGTCTTATTTGTATATATTTTATGTGGGTATGTCTTGACGGAATATAAACTAATAGCACGCGATGAAGCATTACATTTAACAGGAACACAGCACATTTTAAATAATTGGATGTCAGGCAAAGACGATCCAGAAATGAAAGAAATAAGTGAAGATATGCGTGATGCCGGCTTACAAATATTTTTAGATGTTGTAGAGCAAGAAAAAGAATGGGCACAATATTTATTTAAAGATG
>Ga0209081_1000782_pt1 | contig 19234 bp, 15 predicted proteins | sample GOMGulsemesocosm_4_FD_184636 | JGI IMG/M metagenome (GOLD analysis project Ga0209081, IMG submission 184636) | Methane-oxidizing microbial communities from mesocosms in the Gulf of Mexico - GOM15B Gulf of Mexico (SPAdes) (version 2) | ecosystem: Environmental > Aquatic > Marine > Cold seeps... | reverse complement strand
TAGCTAATTGAAGCCCTCTTAAGGGTTTCTTTTAATCACTGGAGGGTAGAGCTATGAGCAATAACGACATGCAGGCCGCTGAAGGTTCAGTCGAAGATGCTATCGGTGCACGCGAAGCCGCACGCGTACAGATGGAAGAACAAGTACAGGCGTTCTTATCTAAGGGTGGGGAAATACAAGCCATCGATGCACACGTTACGGCTGATCCACCGCAAAAGCCAACCAACAACTACTGCAGCCGTCCTATTTAATCGAGCGGTTATCAGTGTGTCAGTAAGCGCGTTTTACGACACAAAAAAGGAGCCTAATCAGGCTCCTTTTTTGTGCACTGGGTTTTGTCTTTTGCTTCCGAGCTTAGGTTGGTGTTGGCAGCTTCGCCGGGTATTTGTTGCTGCGCGCGCGGGTGAGCTTGGTCGTAAACTTTGGCCAAGTGTTGAAAATCAAGGTGGGTGTATATTTGAGTGGTGGACAGGTTCGCGTGTCCTAGCAGCTCTTGCACGGCCCGCAGGTCGCCACTTGATTCCAGCAGGTGACTAGCAAAAGAGTGGCGCAGCATATGTGGGTGTACCGGTTGATCGAGCCCCTGTTGAACGCCAAGCTTTTGCAGGCGTAATTGCACGCTGCGGGGGTGCAGGCGACGGCCCTTTTGGCTCACAAAGACGGCTTCTGACGATGAACTTGCATGCCGCCAGTGCTCTAAGGCCGCGAGTGCTTGTCTGCCGACCGGTAAAATCCGGGTTTTTCTACCTTTACCGAGCACTCGAACCTGCGCATCGCTGAGGTCGAGTTGCGCCCAGTTTAGATTGACCAGCTCCGAGAGGCGCAAGCCAGAAGAGTAAAAGAGTTCGAGCATTGCGCGGTCGCGCAGGCTTAAAAAATCATCGCCCTGCACTTCCACAAATTGGCTAACCTGATCAGCATCGAGCGTCTTAGGTAATACCTTGGGAGCTTTTGGAGCCTGAATGCCGGTAGATGGGTCGCTCTTGATATAGCGTCGACGGCAGCAGAAACGAAAGAAACTGCGCAATGCAGAGAGCCAGCGTTGCAGGCTGCGGGGGCCTAAACCGGAGCGATGTAATTGGCCGAGGCATTGGCGTACGTGATGCTGTTGGATTTCATCAAGTGTTGCGGGCGGGCTGTCATGACCGGTTTGCATAAAGGTCTGCAAGCGCAGCAGGTCGCGGCGATAACTGCTCAGGGTGTGTTCGGAATATTGCCGCTCGACCTGCAGGTTTTCTAGGTAGCGCTCGATCGCCAGAGCTAGGGTGGCGGGCATCGCTCCTGTCACGCTATAGGCCTAGTTATTTTTTGCTGGGTGACAGCTGTACCACCGCTTGTGGTGCCGCCTGTAGCTGATGGATTTGTGCAGGCAATATGCGGTTGAGGACTTCAGCTATGTAACTTAAAAACAGCGTACCCATGCTTGAGCGGTAATAGTTCGGGTCGCGGTTGGCGATGGCGAGCAGGCCAAAGTTATTGCCGAAACTGAGTGGAACCAAAGCCGCTGAGCCGACCTTCTCAGCATCTTTGCCAAACAGGTACTGGGTTTCGGTTTCACTGAAGGCCCCACACATAGCCTTGCTGAGCCGACCTTCTCAGCATCTTTGCCAAACAGGTACTGGGTTTCGGTTTCACTGAAGGCCCCACACATAGCCTTGTTGCCCTTGAGCAGTGTGCCTATGTGCTCTCGGACTTCTTGTACACTGACAATACGAGCGGCGGTATTAGGCAGCGCCTCAGCACTGCCGTAGAGCAGCAGTGTTGTGTGGTGAATCTTAAAGTCGTTATTAAAGCTGTGTAGCAGTTTATCGGTGGTGTCGGTGAGGTTTTTCCCCTCGAGTAGAGACAGCACCAAACGCTTGGTTTTATCAAATAGCTGGTCGTTCTCCCGAGCGTTGTCGAGTAGCTTGCTCAAGCGGTGGCGCATGTCCATATTGCGCTCGCGCAGAATGGAAACTTGTCGCTCAACAAGGGAGATGGCTTCACCGCTTTCATGGGGTAAACGCAAGTCGGCGAGCAGGCTCGGTTGCTTGACAAAGAAGTCGGGGTTTTCGCGCAGATAAGCGGTTATTTGTTGCTCGGTAACCGCAGTGCCGATGTCAATCAACGTATCAGTCATGATGTACCTGTTAGCAGTAAGACTTAAATCTTAACCTGTCCATGGAAGACGTTAGCCGCTGGGCCCGTCATAAGAAGGTGTTCGCCAGGTCCTACCCACTCAATGGTGAGGCTGCCGCCGGGCAGGTTGACCTTTACCTTCGAGTCTAACAGGTTGCGCAAGCGCCCTGCCACCACAGCGGCGCAGGCACCTGTACCGCAGGCAAGGGTTTCACCTGCCCCACGTTCGTAGACGCGCAGGTTGATTTCTTGGCGCGACACAACCTGCATAAACCCAGCATTTACACGCTGCGGAAAGTCGGCATGTGACTCTATCTCTGGTCCCCAAGCTTCGACCGGTGCGGTGTCGACATTGTCGACCACTGTGATCGCGTGTGGGTTGCCCATCGATACCGCGCCAATCTCCAGTTGCCTGTCGGATAATTGCAGTGGGTAGCTACTGGCCTGTTCACTGGCCGTGAAAGGCAACGACTCAGGAGTCAGGCATGGCTCGCCCATGTCGACGGTTACACTGCCGTCGTCTCTTAGGCGCAATGTCATGATGCCGGAGGCTGTTTCAACGACGATGGTGCGCTTACCGGTGAGCTTGCGATCGATGACGAACTTAGCAAAACAGCGCGCACCATTACCGCAGTTCTCTACTTCGCTGCCATCGGCATTAAAAATTCGGTAGCGAAAGTCCACGTCGGGGTTGTGGGGGACTTCGACGAGCAGGACTTGATCACAACCGACGCCGAAGCGGCGGTCGGCAAGGCGACGCACGTGGTCGGCGCTAAGGTCGATACGCTGACCAATGGCGTCAATGACGACAAAATCGTTGCCGAGGCCATGCATTTTGGTAAATCTAATTTTCACCGAGCTAGTCCTGTACTTATCTTGTGATTCGCTGTCGTATGTTTAGCCGCTAACCGAAGCTTCACTGGTCGAACTATCGTGTTAAGGCAGCAGTTGCTCGCCGCGAGTTAAGTCTTCCAGTGTTTCGCGACGGCGAACACAGAAAGCATCGTCGCCGCGCACCATTACTTCGGCAGCGCGCGGGCGGCTGTTGTAGTTGGAGCTCATGGTAAAACCATAAGCGCCTGATGACATGACCGAAAGAATATCACCCGGCTTTAACGCCAGCTCACGGTCCTTGCCCAGGAAGTCGCCGGTTTCACACACCGGACCAACAAGATCCCACGTCAGCTTCTCACCCGCGTGCGGAGAGACTGGGCGGATATCCTGCCAGGCTTGGTACAGCGCTGGGCGGATATTGTCGTTCATGGCGGCATCAATGATCGCAAAATTTTTGTGATCGGCCGGCTTGAGGTAATCGACACGGGTCAAAAGCACACCGGCGTTGGCGGCAATCGAGCGACCCGGCTCAAAGATCAAGCTCAGTGGGCGTTCGCCTAGGCGTTCTTTAATGGCGCCCATGTATTCAGATACAGCCGGTGGCTGCTCGTCTTTGTAGGTCACGCCCAGGCCGCCGCCCAAGTCGAGGTGCTTGATGGTAATGCCCTGCTCGGCCAGCTCATCAACCAGTGCCAGTACGCGGTCGAGTGCATCCACAAACGGTGCAATCTCGGTCAACTGTGAGCCAATGTGGCAATCGACACCGGCGACGTTGAGTGACGCGAGGCTGTTGGCGTGGGTGTAAACACGCACAGCCTGCTGAATATCAATGCCGAACTTGTTCTCTTTTAAGCCTGTCGAAATGTACGGATGGGTCTTGGCGTCAACGTCTGGGTTGACACGCAGAGAGACTTTCGCCACCTGGCCCATTTGCGCAGCAACGGCGGCCAATACATCCACCTCAGCTTCGGACTCTACGTTGAAGCAATACACCCCAACGTCCAGCGCGCGACGCATCTCGGCCGGTGTTTTACCCACGCCTGAGAATACGGTCTTGGCTGGGTCGCCACCGGCTTGTAAAACGCGCTCGAGCTCACCCATGGAGACAATGTCGAAGCCCGCGCCCAACTTCGCCAACACACTCAGTACGGCAATATTGGAATTCGCTTTGACCGCATAACAAACCATGCCTGGGTGGTTGCCCAGTGCTTCAGCATACGCTGTGTAGTGTCGAGTAAAAGCCGCATGGCTGTAGACATACAGCGGTGTACCAAACTGCTCGGCGAGGGTTTGCAGGCTGACGTTTTCAACGTGCAGTTGCGGGTTGCCGGCGACCGGCTTTTCGAGAAAATCTTGCATGGTGATGGTGCTTTTTAGAGTCGTCTGTTGTTACATTGAGCACCACTAAGTTAGCTGGCAGCGCTCAACGGCGGAGTGCACGCTATGTGGCGTTCTGTGGTGCCGGCTGCTCTGTTGGCAGAACCAGCGGGCCCTTTTGGCCACAGCCTGTGAGGCTCAGAGCCAAAAGGCTACAAAGTGCGAAAGCCGAGATAAAGCGCATCGAAAAAAAACGCATAGCCGCGTCCTTATTAAGTCGTCAGTAAGCCGCGCAGTATAGCGGCTGTCGGTGGTGGCTCACAATGGGTTGTGGAAGACTTGCGCGGCAATGATCGGTTAGATGTTTTGTAGCTCGAGATTGAGTTGCTGTTCTAGCTGACTCTTGATGCGCAGGTAGTGGCTTATTTGTAGACTTTGGCCTTGGCTGATGTGCTGCTCACACTGGGACAGGTCTAAATCCGTTATGTAGCAGGGGTAGCGCTCGGCTTTCTCCCTGCGCGCCAAGATATAGCTTGCTACGTGCTTATAGAGCTTGTCGCCTAGCTGGCTTGCGTGAAACTCTTGTTGGTCGCAGTAGATAGAAAAAATAACCTCACCGCTGGCATCCAAGTGAGCGATGGCTTGCACATTAAAAAAGTTTAGAGAGTTAAGTTCGGTACTGGCATGGCGGCGTTCGGCGCTATAACCGCCGTCTGCCTGTGAACAAAGCTCGAAGAACTCCACGGGATAGACGCCGAAGCAGGCACCGTCCATCTCATCGGTTAGACACAACCGATCAATGCTGGTTCGCAGGTAGCGATGCAGCGGTTGCAGTAGCGATTGATTGTCGCGAAACGGCATACGAGCAAAACACAGTGAGCCTTTCTCGTCGAAGGTGTAGACCTCGGCCTGCTCTTCACAAGCGAGGTAAAACACACGGATTGCCAGACTGGAGGGCTGTGCGCAGGCGGTTCTTAAGGGATGGTTGGGTAGGCACTCGTTTTCTAGGTAAACCGTGCTGTGCTCATGCTGGGCGACCCCGAGTTGGGCATACAGGGCATCAATGGACTCACAGCGTGTGAGGCTAATCTGTTGATTGAAGCGCTGCCAGCAGAGGTATTGTCCTGCGGCGCAGAGTACAAAACGGTTGTTATGGGGTTGTGAACTTGCACTAAAGCACTGCTGCAATTGTGCAAAGAGCCGCTTTAAGCGCTGTGTAATGAGGCTGCTGCAGTCCGACTCACGACAGTAAATCTCTACTGTTGGGGGTTGCTGTGGTGACGTTTGAGTAAGACGCAGGTATTCACTGACCAAACTGGCGAGGCTGTCAGCTTCAAAAGTATGGGCCAGTACTTCATGCCAAGAATTATGACTAATAAGGTGTAGGTCTTTAAGCAGACAGAGTGTATCGGCTTCGTTGCTACTGGGGTGATAGTTTAATACATCGGTTTGTGCCGCCGCTTGGCGATCGGCCTCGAGTGGCTGGGCTGGCTGCGCTAGGTTGGCAAGGAGTAACAGGCGCTGGGGGTATGGTTTACGTGAAAATGCGCTGTGAGGTGCCGTCGGTTGTGGCAAGTTTAACCATGCTTGAAAGGCCTTGAATGGACCGTTTAGTTGCAACAGTTGGTCTTCAAGGTCCGATAAGTGGGCGCGTGTCTGCGGTGTCCAAAGGTGGTTGATGTAGCTCCAGGTAAGCAGCTGCGACAGCGATTGGCTGCTCTTAAGGATACTGCGTGGATCATAGGGCTGCTGTGGTGCTTGAGCCATGAGTTGCCATTGACTGGGGCTGTTATCACCGTGGCTGCGGCTGATGTGCAAGAAAGGCTCGTGAATGTTTGGCGATATGCTGGGGTTTATCAGCGACACCTTACCGGCCTTGCGCTCGAAGGCGGCGTGCAGCTTACGCCCAAGAGTGGTCAGCTCAGCTTGCAGTTGAGGTATGTGCAGGGGCGATGTATTCACGCTTTGCGCTGGCGCCGCATTGCGGGAAAACTCTACCAAAAAGCGATAGCAGTTGAGCAGCTCGGAAACCAAAAGCTGCCGTTCCGACTGCACCTGTAAAGCCTTCCATTGGTGTCGACGATCGACAAACTGCAGTTGTTCTTGCGACCAGTGCCAGTCGCTGACAATTTTTTCAAGGTCGTTGCGCTGCCATGAGCTGTGGTGTTTTTTGGTCGTCGTGAGCGGCTTGTTTACCTTGAAGTAAAAGCAGCGCCGTACCAGTTCAAGACGCTGTTTTTGATTGCGCTGGAGTAGGTGTTCTTCAAGTACTTGATAAACCATTCTGTAGGGGTCGAGGGCGTCAACGTCCAATTGGTCTGCGTGTACGGCTTGCTTAAAGCGCTGGCTCAGTAGTTGACCGCGAGGATAGTGGCTGGCGTAAGTTTCTAGTAGCAGCAGTTTGAGAATGGATTTATACGGCGACGCAATGCCTTTATAGAGCTGCCAGATGCCCGCGCTGACAAACTCCTCTACGGGGATGCAAGGCAGGCCACCGAGGTCGATGACCTCAGTGCTTCGTAGGAAACGTTTGCCCAGTAGCTGCGCAGTGAACTCAGCGTAGTGAGTGTCGTGCTCACAGGGGACAAACCACCAAAGCGGCATACGCCCGGCGAGGTAAATAGAGCTGCGGTAGAACTCGTCAAGCAGTAGGTGGTGTTGCGCGCGGCCACTGGAGTCATCTGAGAGTGGCAGCGTTTCGCCGCGACTAAAGCGCTCGGCGTTCATGCAAAAGAACACAACTTCCAGCCCCAAACTTTGGCCCCACTGGCTCAGCTTGTCGCACTTTTGTCGCAGCGCTTGCTGTTGCGCTGCGCTCAGGCTGGGGTCGAAACACAACCAAAAGTCCAAATCACTGCTTTGGCTCTGGCCGATGGTGCCGACACTGCCCATAAGAAAGAGCGCGTGCAGGTTGCGTTGGCGATTATTGAGACTTTGAAAGCGAAAGCTCCGCGCCAAACGTTTAGCGTTTTTGAGCTGTGCTTTACTCGGCTCGAAGCCGCACAGCCCTGCGGGCGTATCGGCGTTCACATAGCCGGGCAATACCGGATGATTAACGTGCAGTAATAGTGGCAGCAGGTCTAACAAAAGTTGCTGCCGCTCGCTCAGGGCCGCGTGGGCACGTGCCCAGCGCTGTTCATTAATTTTTAAGAAACGTTTTTTGATTAACTGCAACTGCTTGCGATCTATCGCGAAGTCGGGGGCCGAAATGATCGTTGGTACCTGTGACATGAGCTGGCTCGAGGGCAGTAGAGGTGCTTTGCTCATTATAGAGGAGTGGGGCCGTGGTAGCCTGAGAAAGTGAGCGGCAAGCGCGCGGGTTTATCCGCTGTGACTGTGGCTCGCCAGATAGCGAGCCAGGGTGCTGTAAAGCAAAGACGGGTCGACGGGTTTGGTGATGTAATCGTCCATTCCCGCTTCTAGGCAGTATTCACGGTCTCCCTGCAGCGCGTGTGCCGTCAGGGCGATGATCGGAATTTGTGCTTCGCGATGGCCCTTGCGAACCTCGCGCGTGGCTTGGTAGCCGTCCATCTCGGGCATTTCCATGTCCATGATGATGGCGCCAAAATAACCCGCTGGCTGGCTGTGCAGGTGTCTCAACACCTCGAGGCCATTGTTGGCAACGACAACTGCAACGCCCTTCTTTTTGAGTATTCCAGTGGCTACTTTCTGATTGATGAGGTTGTCTTCTGCCAGCAACACGCGGGCGCCCTGCAGGCAGTTATTCTGCTGCTGTTCTGAGAGGGCCTCGGGTGCATGGGGTAGCTCAAACAGGGTCTCACCAAAGGTGACGGCAACGGCATCGAATATTCGCGATGGGGTAATGGGTGTTCGAATGAAGGCGTCGATGATGTCAGCGTGGGGCAGTGATTCAGCCTCTTTGCGGGTGTGGCTAGAGATGAGGATCTGTTTGGGCTGATGCTTCAAAGACGTTCTCTGGCGAACCATTTTGCAGGTTTCTAAGCCGTTTATTCGCGGCATATCGTAATCAATGAGGAGGAGCTCGAAATATTCTTCTGCGGTTTTATCGGCCTCAAAGAGCAGTGTCAGCGCCTCTTCGGTACTGCGGGCGGTTGTGACATTAAGCTTCAACGCGGTGGCGGTTGCCTCCAGCACAGTAAGTGCGGCTGGGTGGTCGTCGACAATCAGCGTGCGCAGTCCGTTATAGCGCTGGGGCTGATGGTGCATGGGCAGCTCGCCCAGTTGGCTGCGATCGAACTGAGCGGTGAAGCTAAAACAACTGCCCTTGCCAGGCTCACTGCTAACATGAATTTCGCCGCGCATTTGGTCTATCAGGTGGCGGCAAATAGTGAGCCCTAAACCGGTACCACCAAAGCGCCGAGAGGACGAGCCATCGGCTTGGGTGAAGGGGTCAAACAGACTTTTTTGATCGCGAGCGGCGATACCTATACCGCTATCAATCACCGAAAACTCAATTTCAACCAGTTGTTTACGCTGCTTACGCTTGCGGCTGCGGACGATGATTTCGCCGTTGGATGTGAACTTCACGGCGTTGTCTAATAGGTTGTGGAGCACTTGATAGAGCCTGCGGGCATCACCTTTAATAAAGCGGGGTACGTCGTGCGCTATATCGAAAATGAGCGCTACGCCCTGCGCGTTAGCCTTCGTCAGCATGGCGTCAGAGAGCTGCTCGTAGACCTCATCCAGATCGAAATGACTGTTTTCCAGTAATATTTTCCCAGATTCTAATTTAGAGAAGTCGAGAATTTCATCGATGATGTGCAGCAAGCTGTCAGCAGAGTCGTTGATGTTACCCAGATAGTCGTGCTGCTTTTTATTGAGCGGTGTATCGCTGAGCAGGTGCCCCATACCGATGATGGCGTTCATCGGCGTGCGAATCTCGTGGCTCATGCGGGTAAGAAATTCGTTCTTTGTTTGATTGGCTGCAATGGCTTCTGCTTTAGCCTGGCGCAGCTCATTTTGGGTGGCCTTAAATTGGGTGATATCCGTGTTAACCCCAACGCAGCGTTGGGGGTTGCCTTTGCTGTCGTAGTCCACATATTTTGCGCGTAAGTGAATCCAAATAGATTGACCGCTTTTGTGATGTACGCGGAACTCACAGTTGAAACTGCCATCTGTATTTTTGACGCCTTGTTTGAACGCGTTTTCATACACATCAACGTCGTCCTTGAGGATTATGTGGTCACGAAAGTGCTTGATGTCGGGACTGATGTCCCCGGGCTGATAACCAAGCATGTGCAGGTAGCTTTGGCTGAGGTGGAACTCATCGTTCGTGAGGTCCCAGTCCCAGAGTCCATCGCGTGAAGCTTCCAGTGCATAGGCAAAGCGTTCGTCACGTAAGGTGAGTTTCTTATGCAGGCGCTGCCGAGTCATGGCGCGGGCCATGGCGTCGCCGATAATTTGCGCATTTTCAAGCAGCGATTCTTCGAGCTGGCTGAGGTTCGAAAAGCTTACCAGCGTCAGCACTGCATCGGGTTGGCCGCGGTAGTGCAGTGGGATGATGGCCGTACAGTAATGCTCGAGGTTTTCGTAACGCTGGGCTAAAGGGGGGTCTAGCAGGCGGTCGATATTATCGGGGGTCACGATGATGGGTTTACCCCGTGTGAGCGCGGCTCCCAATTTAGGTAGGTTTGTTAGTCGAACATCGTCGAGCTGTGACGCAAGCAGTGAATTTGGCGTCTTTTCCCAAAAGTACGTCCTTTGCGCGTCTTGAGTGTCCTTTTGTATTGCGCGTAAGCTGCAATGGCCTAAACCTAAATACTCGCCCATGTAGGCCAGCGTTTGCTGAATGACTTCGTCGCTGTCGTCTTCTAGTAAATCTCGCAACAGCATGCGCAGCCATCTCTCGGTGGCGGCTTTTTCCTCGTTGCTGAGGTCGGTGGTTTTGAGGTTGTGAATGTCGCTGAAGGTGCCGATCAAACGTGGGATTTTACCTGCGGCATCGCGTTGGGAGGCTTGTAGGCGCAGCTCATACCAAGTCAGTTGTCCATTGGCTGCCAGCAGCTGTAATTGAACGCATTGGTCTTTGCCGGTGCGGATGCACTTGCGTATCGCGACTTGGCTGAGTGTCTGGGTGTCTTCACTCATACGGCTCAGAATAAAGTCTTCATCAGAGCGTGGGTCGTCTCTGTATTGGGGGGCGGTAAACCCCAACACTCGACGGCAGTGGCGGCTAAAGGTCAGGCGCTTTGTTGCGGCGAGCCAAGAGAAGCCCACCGTGCGGTTGGTTTTTAAGAGCAGCTCGGTGAGTTCGTCTTCCGTTGAAATGGACGTGTAGCCGACGTCGCTAGCCTGTTGTTTGGCCAGTGCCGCTTCCAGTTCCCGGACCCGCGCTTCCAGCGCTCTTTGATCGTGAGACTTATCCGACATCACTGTCAGTCCCTTAATTGTTTATAACACCCATAACGGAGCCCCCAAGTCATAGCTTGGGGCATTGTTTTTAGTGTAGTGACTTTGATTTAATTAGCAAGAAAGTCAAGAATGCTACAAAAGGCATAACTTTGGGTGCTTTTATGCTCAAAAAATAATCGCTTTAGTATCAGGGGCTTAGCCAAGCCGAAAGGGTATTTGGCGGGGATTGGTGGTTGGGGGAAATCAGAGCGATAAACAACATTAAGGTGAAGTAGGCGGAAAACCAGGGTTAGCGGGAGGGTGAATAAAGGTGAGAAGCAGCGAGCGAGGTGTGCTGGATAGGATAAAACCCAGCGCCAGGAAGGCGCTGGGGTAATGTTTATACTTTAGCGTGCGTTGACGAGTGCCAGAGCCGTTACAGCCGCCTTTTTAACTTGCGCGGGTGCGGTGCCACCAATGTGGTCGCGAGCCGCGACTGAACCTTCCAGCGTTAACACATCAAACACGTCGGCGGTGATGGTGTCGGAGAACTTCCGCAGTTCCTCCAACGTCATCTCAGACAAATCCTTGCCAGTCTCAATACCGTAAGCCACAGACTTGCCCACCACTTCATGGGCATCGCGGAAAGGCATGCCCTTCACAACCAAGTAATCGGCCAGATCGGTTGCGGTAGAGAAACCACGCTTGGCCGCCTCTAACATGTTTTCTTTGCGCGAGATGATCGCGGGGATCATATCGGCGAAGGCGCGCAGGCAGTCTTTTACGGTATCAACGGCGTCGAACAACGGCTCCTTGTCTTCCTGGTTGTCCTTGTTGTAGGCCAGAGGCTGGCTCTTCATCAAGGTCAATAGGCTGAACAGATGACCGTTCACACGACCGGTCTTACCGCGTACCAACTCGGGTACGTCTGGGTTTTTCTTCTGCGGCATGATCGATGAACCGGTGCAGAAACGATCCGGCAGCTCGATGAAGTTGAACTGCGCCGAGGTCCACAGCACCAACTCTTCGCTCATGCGTGACATGTGCGTCAGCAGCATACTGGCGAAGGCGCAGAACTCGATGGCGAAATCGCGATCGGATACTGAATCTAGGCTGTTGGCGGTCGGTTGGTCAAAGCCCATTAACTCAGCGGTCAGGTGACGGTTGATAGGGTAGGTAGTGCCGGCGAGAGCAGCAGCGCCCAGTGGCGACTGGTTCATGCGCTTGCGACAGTCAGCTAAGCGGCTGAAATCACGCTCTAGCATCTCGTTCCAAGCCAGCAGGTGGTGACCAAAGGTCACCGGCTGAGCCGTCTGCAGGTGGGTAAAACCCGGCATGATGGTGTCCGCTTCGCCAGCGGCCAAGCCGATCATGCCCGCTTGCAGGCGGCTTATCTCTGGGGCGATCAGGTCGATCTCGTCGCGCAACCAAAGGCGGATGTCGGTGGCGACCTGGTCGTTGCGCGAACGGCCCGTGTGCAGTTTTTTACCGGTGATGCCGATCTTGTCGGTGAGCGCGGCTTCGATGTTCATGTGCACATCTTCCAGCGGGATAGACCACTGCTGCTTGCCCGATTCGATATCGGCTTTTACTTCTGCGAGGCCATTGATAATGGTGTCGCGCTCGTCAGTCGTCAGAACACCGGCAGTTTCCAGCATGGTCGCGTGGGCGACAGAGCCCTGGATATCGTGGGCGTAAAGGCGCTGGTCGAATTGAATCGATGCGGTAAAACGCTGAACGAAGGCATCGGTTGGCTCTGAAAAGCGACCGCCCCACTGCTGGTTGGTGTTCTCGTCTTGACTCATAATTGTTTGCCTACAGCTAGTTTGAGGGGCTAAAGTTGAGCCCTTTTTAAAGGTTGGGCCCACTACAAAGTGTCTATAAAGAGTGAGGTGTGGCCCCTAGCCCAGATGCCTCATGGCTTAGGGGCTAAAATAGCCCGACAGTATAGCGTAAATCGCGCTTAGCCAACATTATGCATAGTCACTTTGTAGTTAGCCAAAGTTGACTTGGTCAACGCTCTATTTAGCTAAAACCGCACCGTGGATGGATTCAAGGAGAGCCTTCGTTATCAATAAACCTATGGACAGCCACACGTCGCCGCGTGCTGAACCACTAAAGCCCAAACACAGTCGCGTGGCAGAAGAGTTTCTGCCCGACATGTGCACGCTGCAGTCGGTGTTCTTTTTGGTGCTTTTCAGCGAACTGTTGGCACTGGTGCTGACACTGGCCGATGACGGCTTGGTGCGGTTCAGCTGGGAAGACTTGGGTCTGCGTTCAATACTGCTGCAGTGGATTTCCCTGCTCAGTGCAGCCCTGCTCTGCCGCCTGCGACCTTGGTTGGCACAGCAGCTCTCATGGCGAGCCGGCGTTGTGTCTTATCTGCTGGTATTGTCGATAACCGCTGCCTGTACAGCACTGGGGCTGTACGTGATCAATAGCGAGGTTAACGGTCTGCTGCTGCTCAGTAACCTGCTGCTCTCGGCAATTATCGCGGGCATTATTTTACGTTATCTCTATCTACAGCAGCAGCTGCACAACCAACAACAGGCGGAGCTGCGAGCGCGAATTCAAGCGTTGCAGTCACGTATTCACCCGCACTTCCTATTCAATAGCATGAACAGCATCGCCAGTTTAATTGCCGTTGACCCCGACACCGCCGAGCGCATGGTCGAAGATCTCAGCAGTTTATTCCGCGCCAGTTTAGCGGAGCCGGGTCTGGTGCCCCTCAGCGATGAGCTTGAGCTGTGCCGGCAATACGCCTCGATTGAACAGATGCGCCTGGGAGACCGCCTGCATTTGGTGTGGCAGCTGGACGACAAAGTGGCGGCCCAGCAGGCGCTGTATCGCATCCCGAGTTTATTGCTGCAGCCCCTTATCGAGAACGCGATTGTGCACGGTATTCAACCGGCCGCTTCAGCTGGCGAGGTCAATGTCGACCTTCGGGTGGTTAATGGCGGTTTACAGATGCGGGTGGAAAATCCGCACCTGGCCGTTGATCAGGGCACGTCGGAAATTCCGAGTACGCGCGGCAATCACCTAGCGCTGGATAACATAGCCCATCGCTTGCAGGCGCATTTTGGGCCGCAGGCCTATATCAGCGCGGCTAAGGTGGAGGACCGCTTTGTCACGGAAGTGTTTTATCCCCTGTCGACAGAGCTGGCCAACAAGCGCTAGTGGGGTAAACTAATCGACATGGTTATTGTGATAGCTGGGCCCCTATGGACATTGTAATTGTTGATGACGAGCCTCTTGCGCGAGCGCGCCTTGCCCGCATGCTTGCTGACTACGAAGGCGGTAATTTAGTGGCCGAAGCGGCCAGTGGCGAGGACGCCCTAACGGCGGTCATGCGTTACGACCCAGATGTTGTGTTGCTCGACATCCATATGCCGGGTGACAGTGGGCTGGCGATTGCCCAGCAGCTATTGGCGCTGGAGGATCCGCCCGCGGTCATTTTTTGCACCGCTCACCAGCAACACGCGTTGCAGGCGTTTGCGGTTAACGCGGTGGACTACCTGCTGAAACCGGTGCGCAAAGAAAAGTTGTTTGCTGCGTTGGATCAAACCCAAATGCTGAACAAGGCCCAGCGCTCAGGTTTAAAGAGCGAGGCGGTCAGCAGCAAGGGGCGCAGCCACGTAAGCGCAAAGACTCGGCGCGGAGTTGAGTTGATTGCCCTCGATCACATACTGTTCTTTTCGGCTGACCAAAAATACGTCACCGTTTACCACAGCGGCGGTGAAACCCTCATCGATGACACGCTGAAAGAACTAGAGGAGGAGCTCGGTGAAAGCTTTGCCCGTATTCACCGCAATGCACTGGTCTCGGTGGGCATGATCGAGGCGCTGGAAAAAAACAGCGAAGGCCAGTTTGAGCTACGGCTCAAGGGCAGTGACCTGCGCCCGGGTGTGAGCCGGCGCCACGTGAGTGGTTTGCGCCTCCTACTGGAGCGGATATAAGGCCCCTCTGAGTCATGTGGCTGCAACTCAGGCCTTCAGGCCTTTACACTATTGATTGCAGCTTTGTTATCATGCCTGCGTTTCTTTTATGGTTTGGTGTGGCCAGAAGCAGAAGTCTGAGCCCATCGACCCGTCGTCTTATCTCTACCCGCGAGTTGTATTCATGACCGACACCCCAATCGACACCCTGCGTATTGCAACCCGTAAAAGCGCCCTCGCCCTTTGGCAAGCCGAATACGTGAAGGCGGAACTGGAGAAGCACCACGCTGGTTTGCGTGTGGAACTGGTGCCGATGGTCAGTCGCGGCGATAAGATTCTCGATGTGCCGCTAGCCAAGGTGGGTGGCAAGGGATTGTTTGTAAAAGAGCTGGAGCATTCACTGCTGTCGAATGAATCCGACATCGCGGTGCACTCCATGAAAGACGTGCCGATGGAGTTCCCCGAGGGGCTGGGCTTATCGGTTATCTGTCCGCGGGAAGACCCGCGCGACGCCTTTGTATCCAATACCTACAACAGCCTCGACGAGCTTCCGGCTGGCAGCGTCGTGGGTACCTCTAGCTTGCGCCGTCAGTGCCAAGTGCTGGCCAGTCGTCCAGACCTCGAAATTAAGTTTTTGCGCGGCAACGTCAATACCCGTTTAAAGAAACTCGACGACGGTGAATACGACGCGATCATCCTCGCCAGTGCGGGCCTCTTACGATTGAAAATGGCTGATCGTATTCGCCAGCCCATAGCACCAGAAGCAATCTTGCCAGCCGGTGGCCAGGGTGCTGTGGGCATTGAAATCCGCACCACCGACGCACGTATTAACGCACTCCTGCAGCCGTTGCACTGCACGGTCACCGCCGAGCAGGTGGTGGCCGAGCGCGCGATGAACCGCCACTTAGAAGGTGGTTGTCAGGTACCTATTGGTTGTTTTGCCGTGCACGAGGCGAATGATCAACTCTGGTTGCGCGGCCTGGTCGGCAGCCCGGATGGTGAGCAAATGTTGACCGATGAAATTCGCGGTTCTAAGTTTGATGGCGAAGCCATGGGCATAGAGCTCGCCAAACGATTGTTGAAAGCGGGCGCAGGTGACATTTTGCGCGCTGTCTACGGTGACGAAAAGCCGAACGACCGTTGAACGTAAAAAACCTGAGCGGTGTGCGGGTACTGATCACTCGACCCGAACAGCAAGCTGATAAATGGCGTGCGCTGCTTGAGCAACAGGGCGCGACCACGCTGACCGTGCCGCTCATGGCCATCACACCGCTCGAGAGTGCGGCTGAATGTCAGCAAATCAAAAACAAGGTGATGGACTTTGATCACTACCGACACGCTATTTTTGTCAGCCAAAATGCGGCCTACTATGGCGGTGAATGGCTCTTGGACTACTGGCCGCAATGGCCAACCGATGTGCGTTTTTACGCCGTCGGCAGCGCCACCGCGAAGGCGCTGCAAGCGATTGACTGTGATGTGGTTGCGCCGCAGCAGAGCATGAACAGCGAAGCGTTGTTGGCGCTGCCAGAATTGCAGTCGGTCGTCGGTGACAAAGTAATCATCTTTCGTGGTCAGGGGGGACGCCCTCTGTTGGCAAAAACCCTAACCGAGCGTGGCGCAAAGGTTGAATACTGTGAGCTTTATAGTCGCAGTTGCCCACCACAGGCGAAGACACAAATACTAAAAAGTGATTTCGCGACGGGTATTGATGTCCCGCGTGAGCAGGATTGGGTAGCGCTGCACTCGGGTGAGTCACTGCAAAATTGGTACGACCTCATCATGGCAGCGAACCGCCCAGAATGGTTGGCGCAGCCGCTGTTGTTGCCAGGCGCTCGTGTCGCGCAGCAAGCACAAGCCCTTGGGTTTAGCCGTTGGGTTGAGGCCGCTAATGCGTCCGACCAAAGCATGTTAGAAAGTTTAGAGCGCACGCTGTAATTCACGGCGCGCCCAATACGATTGCAGATAAAATTGAGAGCGAGAGTCATGGCGAAAAAAGACCAGCCCGAAGACGTTGCAACGCAGGACGCTGTTACTGCTGATAAGGTCGCAGACACAGCCACACCTCTGACGGCAACAGCATCTAAATCAACTGCAGCGCCAGCAGCGGTGAGCGCGCCCAAAAAAGCAGCGCCTGTTGAGAAAAACAAACCCGTTGCGGCGCAGCAATCCAAAGCGTGGTTTGCGGGCTCGTTGGCTTTACTGGCCGTGGCCGGTGTCACTGTACTGGGTTTTTACGGTTGGCAGTATCAGCAAGCCAATCAGCAGCTGCTCGCCAATTTAAGTGAGCAGTTGCAAGGCTCGCAACAAAATAAACAGCAGCAGTTCGAGCAGCTGAACGTCCTGCGCTCACAGTTGACACAAGCGAGTCAGGCCAACGAGCAAACCTTGGTTGCCTTAGAGCAGCGCCTCGAGCAGCAAGGTAAACGCCTGCAAAGCCTTACCAACACCAGTCGTGAAGATTGGCAGCTGGCCGAGGCCGAATACCTTATCCGCTTAGCCGGTCAGCGCCTGTTGATGGAGCGCGGCACACAGGGCGCCATCGCGTTGCTCGAAGCCGCCGATCAGCTGCTGTTAAAACTAGAGGACTTGGACTTATTTTCCGTGCGGGAAAAATTGTCGCGTGATATCACCGCGTTGAAACTCGCCACCGCAGTCGATCAAACCGGCGTATATCTGAGTCTAGCGGGCCTTAGCGAGCAGGTGATGGCGCTGCCATTGTTGCCCAACCAACTGCGTGAAGGCCGCTCGGTCAGCGTCCCTATTATTAGCGTAACAGCCGCTGACGAAATTGCGGCGTCGGCGCCGTTAACCGCATGGCAACAACTGCAGCAAAATTTCTTGAACGCATTTTCCGGCGTGGGCGAGTTCATCAAAATTCGCCAACACGATCAGCAACCGCAGGGGTTGTTGCCCATTGATGGCGGCCTCTACTTACAGCAAAATATTCGCCTGAGTATCGAGCGCGCGCAGCTGGCGTTATTGCGCGAAGAGCAACGTATTTACACCGGCAGCCTACAGCAGGCGGCGCAATTACTGACGCGTTACTACGATACCCAGGCCCAGGCACGTGACTTGGCCGCCACGCTGAAAACCCAGGCGCAGTTGGCCATTGTGATAGAGCTGCCGTCCATCAATGGCTCACTGCTCGCCTTGCAAGACTACACAGCCCAGCTGCACAAGCTCGGTGCTGTGAAACAAGGTGGCGTGAAAAAAAGTGGAGTGGCGCAAGATCGCGAGGCGCCGGACGCTGTCACCAGCACTGCGGCGGAGGGTTAAGCCATGCGTCGTTTGTTGTTTACTGTGATGATCGCGCTGCTGTTGGGCGCACTGTTGTTTCAGGGTATTGCCAGTACCCCTAGCTACCTGTTGGTGGTGGTCGGCAATACGTCGATTGAAATGAGTTTGTGGCTGGCATTGGGAATATTTTTCACCGTCGCGTTAGTGGTCGGTGTGACGCTTGGCGCAACACGCAAAGGCGTGCGGGCCACGTGGGGACAATTCAAGCGCATGTTCAGCGGTTCGAGTGCGCGCGCCCAGCGACAAACTTCCCGCGGCCTAATTGAATTTATTGAAGGCAACTGGAAGCTGGCGCATAAACTCTTAACCCGCGCCGCGCCACACGCGCCAGAACCGTTGCTGAACTATTTAGCCGCAGCGCGCAGCGCCTATGAATTAGGTGACGAAAAGCAAGCCATCGAACTGCTGCATCAGGCCGAAGGCGCCGCCGACAACGCCGTGCTAGCGGTTGCACTCACCCAAGCGCGCATGCAGCTGCTCGCCAAAAAATACGAGCAGTGCTGCGCGACCCTGCAGCGTGCCCGCAAACTGGCGCCCAAACATCCCGTGGTGCTCGACCTCTTGCGTCAGGTGCATGTGGAGCTGAGTGACTGGTCCGAGTTAGAGCAACTGATGCCATTGCTGCTGCGCTATAAAATTGTACCCAGCGAAGAGTTAAAGGTACTGCAAGAGCAACTCTACCTGCAGCTATTGCTGCAGGCCATGCAACCGCCGGTGGGCAGCAGTACACGTGATGATAGCCCTGCCAAGCAGGAGACGCGGCTCAAGCAGGTGTGGCAAAAACTGAGTAAAGAGTGGCAACAAAAAGCGCAGTTGATTCTCTGCTATGCCGATCTGCTGGAGACCCTTGGCAACGCCCGAGACCTCGAATCTTTATTGCGCAAAGCCTTAAAGAAAAACTGGGACAACCGCTTGGTCGAGCGCTACGGCATGATCGATGGCAGCGAACACGCTCGCCAATTGTTGCACGCCGAAACTTGGTTAAAAGAACGCCCCGGCAATGCCGAGTTGTTATTGGCCCTCGGGCGTTTATCGCTGCGCAATGAACTGTGGGGCAAGGCGCGCGATTATTTCCAAAGCAGTTTGGCGCTGCAGGGCTCGCCCCATGTATACGCCGAATTGGCGCGCCTACTCGCGCACATGGGTGACCTAAAGAAAAGTACAGAATACTACCAGCAGGGTTTACTGTTGGCCGCTGATAGTTTGCCGCAGCTGCCCATGCCACAAGAGCACAGCGCCAACGCCTGATTGATTTATCGCGGTTGAGTTGCCGGGCGACGCCCTTGTTCGGCAACACAGTCGCCTTCCCGCACACTCAACAGCAAGGAACGCCAGCATGATCGCTTACACCTGTTTAGGCACCAATGATTTAGAAAAAGCCTGCGCTTTTTATGACGCCCTGTTTAGCAGCATTGGCGCCG
>Ga0209081_1000780_pt1 | contig 19239 bp, 27 predicted proteins | sample GOMGulsemesocosm_4_FD_184636 | JGI IMG/M metagenome (GOLD analysis project Ga0209081, IMG submission 184636) | Methane-oxidizing microbial communities from mesocosms in the Gulf of Mexico - GOM15B Gulf of Mexico (SPAdes) (version 2) | ecosystem: Environmental > Aquatic > Marine > Cold seeps... | reverse complement strand
CGTAAAGCTGCCCAGCCGCTAACGCAAAATGAAATCAACACCATTCACACCCTGCACCAACAAGGCTTAAGCCAAGTCGCAATTGCCAAACAAATAGGCCGTTCGAGTGCCTCAGTCTCTTATATTGTGCGCGGCGCACAAGTGGGTGCAGCATGAGCAATCTCGATATAAGTGATGAAATGGAAAATGTAGCGTCCTGTTTAAGAGTATTACAAACCCTCGTGGGCTGTTCTGATACCAATGCCAGTATTAATTTAGGTGATTTATATTACCTAATGGGGCTAGTAACCGAAAAGCACCAAACTATTCTTGATAAAATCACGGGGTAATATGACGTGTTGATTTTTACCGCCTCTATTGAGGCCGTGAAAATCAACATGGGTGTTTTCACAGTATCGTAGCCCGTATGGAGCTTGCGTAATGCGGGAAATACAGCTAGAACAATAAAGCGACAATGCTTTGCTACCGACATTGATGTCGTGAGCAAAATATAAACCCAATCGCCTCCTTAATCGGGGGCTTTTTTATGCCTGTTTTTTATAAATTCCGTTTAATATCTAATCCAACCTGCAACGCTTATAGTTTTACTATGAGTAAAAAACGCGAACTATCACAAATCACCGAACTTATCATTCACTGCGCTGCCACCCCAAATGGCGTGGACTTTACAGCGGAAGATATAGACCAATGGCACGAAGAAAGAGGCTTTAATCGTGCTCCATGCTTTATCAGTAAAGATGCACCTTTAACCGCCATTGGCTATCACTATGTGATTGATTTAAAGGGCGCTGTCACCATTGGGCGCTTGCTCACTGAAACGGGCGCACATGCTTTGCATCACAATACATCAGGCATTGGAATTTGTTTAGTCGGTACAGATCGGTTTACATCCGCGCAGTGGCAGCGGTTAGCCAAGGTCGTGACTGCTTTACAGCGACAATTCCCCGCCATTGAAATTAAAGGCCACCGTGATTTATCGCCTGATTTGAATGGTAATGGCGTGATTGAAAAAAACGAATGGCTTAAAACCTGTCCGGGGTTTGATGTGCAGTCCTGGCTAGATAACAAGCAATCCCCCTCTAAATTTAGCGTACTGGAGTCTGATCATGACTAAAAAATACACTCATAGCAAAACCCTTTGGTTTAATTTGTTGATTGCTATCTTTGCGGTATTAAGTAGCCACTCAGCCTTGTTAGAGGGCTATTTATCAGACGGCGGGTATTTGGTTTTTATGATGCTAATTGCGGCGGGCAATGCGTATTTGCGCACGATTACCACCCAGCCCGTGAGCCGGTCATGAGTGTCTTTTTAGGGATGCTAGGCGTTATTGCTTTTTTAGGCGTTAGCCTGGTGGCGGCGCTTAAATTGCTAAGTCATGCAAAACAAAGCCAGCGATTGGCGGAGGCCGACTTAGCCGCCACTCACGATTCCATGCGTGCTTTACGTGAAGTTGCCCACAAACAGGAGGCGGATGATGCTCAAGTACAACAGCGTATTGCTGATCGTAAGTATTTCGATTAGCAGTGCTTGCACGACACAATACAGAACCTCCCCTTTGCCGTTACCTGCAAAGCCTTATTTGTGGCCATTAAAAAATGGCGACTTATTGTGTGTGAGTGATTCAGTTTATAGCGCAATCGCTCAGCGTGATTTAGCGCGTAAAAACTACAGTGAACAATTAGAAGCAATTATTCAATCAACATGGAACAAATAATGGATTATGAAGCCGTAAAAATGGGGCTGGCTGTTTTGAATATGCTGGTTTCAGTAGGAGTCTGGCTATTTGTTTGGATGAATAAGCGCCAACAAGCCAGTATGGAGTCGATTATAAAGCTGGAAGCGCAGACCAAAGAAGCGATTGATAAGCTCGATGCGCATGTTAATCAGCGCTTTACCGACAAATGCCGACGCTTGAATGAGTTAGAAGTTCAGGTTAGCTCAATGCCAAAAAAAGACGACATTATCCGAATTCATGAGCGCTTAGATCAGGTGGGCAAGGATTCGCGAGATATGATTTTGATGATGACTGAAATATACGTAAAAGTGAATAAGGAAAAGTGATGGATAACCAGGCAATACAGGCAGAAGCTCGCCGTTTGATGATTTTACAAATGCTCGCAGCGGATTCAGATTACAGTGCAAATGATAGCTTGCTTCAGCAGTTATTAGCGTCGCAAGGCAATGGCGTTTCTTTGGATGTGCTGCGCATGGATTTAGCCTGGTTAAGAGAGTTGGGATTATTGCTAATACGTGATTTGCCGGGTTGTAAAGTCGCTACCCTGCGCGGTCGTGGGGTTGATGTTGCCAATGGACTTGCGCAAGTGCCCGGCATTGCTAGACCAAGGCCAGAATAATGGGACGCAAATCAACCTTAACGCAAATGCCGCCAGAAGTGACAGCACGGCTCAATGAGCTGTTAAACGATGGCTCGTATACGCAAAAAGAAGTGGTTAGCTGGCTGAATGATTTTTTAAGCCAAATTAACCAGCCGCCCGTGATGACTGAGCGCATTGTTAATCGCTACGCGGCAAGAATGGAAAAAGTGGGGGCGAGCTTAAAGCAATCGCGACAAGTGGCTGAAATGTGGATCGGGAAATTAGGCAACGAACCCCAAGGGCAAGTGGGCCAGCTTCTTAATGAGGTGGTGCGCAATTTAGCGTTTGATGCCGCTATCAGCCTATCTGAGAGCGACCAGCCGGCAGAGCCTAAGCTAATTAAAGAATTAGCAACAGCGATTGAAAAACTAGAAAAAGCAGCCAGCGATAATGAAAAGCGCGTACAGCAAATTAAGCAGCAGGCGCGAGTAGAGGCCGCAGAAGAGCTAACCAGTGAGCTTAAAAATGAAGGGATCAGTGAAGAAGTTGAAGAGAGTATACGGCGCATTTTGCTGGGTAAATAGATGGCTATTATGTGTTTGGTTTTGTTGGGATGTTTATTATGAGCGCAGAAAATCAGTTAGATGTCCTACAGGTAAAAGATAACTTTCCCCAAGGCCAAGCGGTTTTATTGCCCTACCAGCAACGCTGGTTTGAAGATGAATCGGAGGTAAAGATTGCAGAAAAATCACGTCGAACGGGTCTCACTTGGGCTGAAGCTGCTAGCAATGTTGTTACTGCTTCAAAGCCCAAAAATAGAGGCGGTCGAAACGTCTATTACGTGGGTTCACGCCAAGAAATGGCATTGGAATACATTGCCGCAGTCTCTTTATTTGCCCGCGCCTTTAATCAGTTGGCGGGTGAGATTCAAGAAAGTATCTTTAAGGATGAAGACGGATCTAAAGAAATCCTTAGCTATACCGTGCGTTTTCCGAATAGCGGATTTAAGGTTTCCGCCCTCAGTTCGCGGCCCTCCAATTTACGAGGGATGCAGGGGGATGTGGTGATTGATGAAGCTGCGTTTCATGATTCCCTGGCAGAGTTATTAAAAGCCGCGATGGCGTTAACCATGTGGGGCGCACGGGTGCGGATTATCAGCACTCATAATGGCGTGGATAATGAATACAATCATTATATAGAAGACGCACGTGCTGGCCGTAAAAGCTATAGCGTACATCGAATTACCTTAGATGAGGCTTTAGATGACGGGCTTTATCAGCGAATTTGCTTTGTAACCGGTAAGCAATGGAGCCTTGAGGCTGAGCAAGAATGGCGTGACAAGCTGATTAAGAACGCCCCAAGCAAAGAGGCGGCAGACGAGGAATACTTTTGCGTGCCAAGCCAATCAGGCGGATCTGCTTTAAGTCGGGTGCTGATTGAAAGCCGCATGAATAAAGATTATCCCGTTTTTAGATTTGAAAAAGAAAATAGCTTCAATGAATGGCCAGAGCATTTACGCATAGCAGAAGTAAAAGACTGGTGTGAAACGCATTTAAAGCCTGTTTTAGCCGCACTTAACCCTGAGTTAACTCACGTTTTCGGTGAGGATTTTGGGCGTTTAGGTGATTTAACTGTGATTGATCCGATGAGCATTGAGCAGAATGGTAATCGAGTCGTGCCATTTAGTGTTGAATTGCGCAATATTCCATTCAAACAGCAAGAGCAAGTGCTGTTTTATATCGTGGATCGTCTGCCGCGTTTAATTGGCGGTGCTTTGGATGCTGGCGGTAATGGTATGTATTTGGCTGAACAAGCGCGCCATCGTTACGGTAGCGGCTTGATTCAAGAGATTAAATTAAGTGAGGGTTGGTACTTAGAAAACATGCCGCCTTTCAAAGCCGCGTTTGAAGATAACGCCATTGCTATTCCTGCGGATATGGATCAGCTGAATGATTTGCGTGCGCTGCAAGTGATTAATGGCATTATCCGGCTACCCAAAGGCAAGACCCAAACAGGCAGCAAGCAACGACATGGTGACAGTGCGATTAGTAAAGCACTCGCCTATTTTGCCAGCCGTACCGATCCATCCATTATTGAATTTGAAGAAATGCCAGAAGAAACCCAAGGAGCTTGGTAATGAGTTTATTTAATCTGTTTAGTAAGAAATCAGCCGCCAAAGCCCCCAAAGAAGAGCAAACAGCCGAGTCGGTTATGTTGCGCAATGAATTTGATAGCCATCCATCAAAAGGCATTACGCCTGCGCGATTAGCAGATATTTTGGAGCGTGCCGAACAAGGCGATTTAATCGCTCAGGCTGAATTATTTATGGACATGGAAGAGAAAGACGGCCATGTTCAAGCAGAAATGCACAAGCGAAAGATGGCAGTGATTGGGCTAGATTGGCATTTACAGCCCCCGCACGACGCTAGCGAAGCAGAGAAAAAAGCAACCGGATTATTAGAGTCTCGCATTCGCGATATGCTGGATGTGGAAGATATGCTGTTTGATGCGCTAGACGCTATCGGGCATGGTTATAGCTGTTTAGAATTAGAATGGCAGCAAGACAAAATAGGCTGGTTTCCTGAAATTAAACACAGATCACCCCGCTGGTTTTGTATTGATCCTGAGCATCCTAATGTTGTGCGCCTGCGTTCACCTGTGCAGCTGCACGGCGAACCGCTACGAGATTTAGGCTGGATTTTACATCAGCATAAAAGCCGATCTGGCGATTTAGCGCGCACCGGCGTACATCGTGCCTTGGTTTGGCCATTCTTATTTAAGAATTATTCAGTGCGTGATTTAGCGGAAATGCTAGAAATTTATGGGCTACCCATTCGTATTGGTAAGTATTCGCCTGGCGCAACGGATAAAGAAAAGAAAACCTTGATGCGTGCGATTATGAGCTTAGGCCATAATGCCGGTGGAATTATGCCTAACTCTATGGAAATGGAGCTTATTACAGCCACCGCTTCGGGCGGCTCTGATCCTTTCAAGGCCATGATTGATTGGTGTGAGAGTACCCAATCTAAGGTTATTCTGGGTAATGGGTTAAGTACCATGGACAGCAAGGGCGGCAGTCAAGCCCTTGGAACTGTGCATAATGATGTTCGCTTAGATATTCGTAACAGTGATGCACGGCAATTGGCCTCAACCCTGTCTGGCTATTTAGTTTATCCGGTGGCGATGCTCAATGGCTTGTTTGCTAATGATCGTTGTCCAGCGTGGGTGTTTGATACGCAAGAAGCGGATGATTTAGCCTTATATGCCGATGCACTGCCTAAGCTGGCAGCCGCTGGAACGATTATCCCAGTTAGCTACATTACGGAAAAGTTAAAAATTCCTGAACGGGAAAATGACGAGCCAATTTTAAGCATTCCTGCAATAGCAACCCCTGCCCTGCCTAAGCCTGATTTAGCCGCTACAGCAGGGCAGCGTTTCACGCCCGAACAACAGGCGATTGAAAACATAGCGGATGCAATGCCGAATAATAGCCCGCTGGATAACGAGAAAATAGCGGCGGCGATTCGTGGGGCAAGTAGCCCTGAAGATTTAGAGGCGCGGCTTGCCATGGTGCTAGATAGTGCCGATTTAACTGAGTTTAGCCAAGCCTTAGAAAAAGCTTTATTTGCAGCGGATGTGATGGGCTATGCGGATGCTTAAATTTTTATTAACAATGAACTGGAGAGATACAAATGGGTGCTAAAACCGATTTTTTAGAAAACAAACAAATTGACCATAGATTGCGCGGACAAGTCTATACGCCGCCTGCAACAGTCTATGTTGCTTTATTTACAATCGCACCCACCGATGCGGGTGGCGGTACTGAGGTGTCAGGCGGGTCTTATGCGCGCGTTGCTGTCGCTGCATCACTAGCAGAATGGGCAGGAACTCAGGGAGCCGGAACAACAACAGCATCAACCGGAACGGGCGGAACAACATCAAATAATAACGATATTGTGTTTCCTGCTCCAACAGCAAGCTGGGGGCAAGCGGTGGCTTTTGGTGTGTTTGATGCGCCAACAGGCGGAAATCTCACGGATTACGCCAGCTTAACCGCACCGAAAACGATTAACAATGGCGATTCAGCGCCAAAGTTTCCGGCTGGGTCTTTGACTATTCAAGAAGATAACTAGAGCTGCGATAGTGGATTGGAAGATATTCTACGCGGACGGGTCCACTTTTTCGGGCAATCCTGAGCTTGCGCCAAAAACAAAGGTGCAAGCCATTATTGTTAAGGATGAGCTAATTGGTAGACGCGTCGAATCCTCTCGTGACCAGTATATTTACTCGCCCGAGCGTGGCGGGTGGCGTGGTGTAGATGCTTATGCGCTGTATGAATACCTGACGGAGCCGGGCTTTAAAATTGTCTTGTTCGGGAGCGTTATGATTGATTCTGATTATAGAGAGCTGTGGGGGAAAATTACTCAAGATAGTGATTTACCGCCAAAATCGGGCACGTTACGAACTGAGCGAGTAGGTTAGTGGGTGCTCCAGTATTGCCGGTCTGGCAACAAGCGGATTATGCTTTCTATGCAGACGGTACAGAATCAGCCGCCGCCTTAATCGGTGCAGCTGGCGCGCAGCAAACACTAGATTCCGACACGCCTTATCATTGCCGTCTGGCGATTAATGAGACGAACGGGGCGAATAAAACCGACTTACTAACCATTCTTTGGCAATACAATCTAAATGGCGGCGGGTGGCTAACTGTAACTAATACATCCCCGTTGCAGTTCGTCGATAACGCTAATCTTACGGATGGAGCGGCGACCACAAACAGAGACCCGGCAGGCGCGGGGGGCTTTGTTGCTGGTCGAGTCTATGAAGCCGCTAACATCGCGGCAACTTGTTATTCTACTGCGGGTAATGACCATACAGAGGCGGTCTTACATTTTCAGATAGACGGGGTGCAAGTTGCCAATGCAGACGAAATACTTATTCGTGCCGTCGAAGGAGATGGCACTGTATTTGGCGGCGCTTATACGAATGCCGATATTGATGTTAATGCCAATACTCCGTTGCCAGAAATATTACTTTCCGGTGCGGCAGTCATTATCTCGACAGCAACAGGTGCGATTAGTACCACTATAGATATGATAGGCCAAGTGGCAGCGGTATCACTAGCAGCAGGCGATCTATCTATTAGCATTAACATGGATGGATCTGCAATATCTCAGGCATTAACGCAGGCCGGGCTTGATACGAATATTAATTTAAGTGCTAGCGCACAAGCCAGTGCAACCGCTATTGCAGATATTATCAGCAGTATTCAGCTATCAGGTCAGTCGCTCGCCAATGCGCTGGCTAGTGCTGAATTATCGGTGGGGGGTGATTTATCGGGCGATGTAGCGGCAATCTCAAGTGCAGCAGCAGGTTTATTAGCTGAAATTGATTTTGCAGCCACCGCAACAGCCGCGACTACTTTGCAGGCTGGGCTTGATTCTAGTATTACATTAGAGGGGAGCGCCACTGCCAACCCTTTGGCTAGTGCTGGAATCATCACCAATATTCAACTATCAGGCGAGTCGCTCGCTAATGCGTTGGCTAGTGCTGAATTATCGGTGGGTGGTGATTTATCGGGCGATGTAGCGGCAATCTCAAGTGCAGCAGCAGGTTTATTGGCTGAAATTGATTTTGCAGCCACCGCAACAGCCGCGACTACTTTGCAGGCTGGGCTTAATTCTAGTATTACATTAGAGGGGAGCGCCACTGCCAGCCCTTTGGCTAGTGCTGGAATCATCACCAATATTCAACTATCAGGCGAGTCGCTCGCTAATGCGTTGGCTAGTGCTGAATTATCGGTGGGGGGTGATTTATCGGGCGATGCAGTGGCAATCTCAAGTGCAGCAGCAGGTTTATTAGCTGAAATTGATTTTGCAACAACAGCAACCGCTTCCGCTACTGTAATCGGCGGGATAAGTAGTGATTTACTTGTGACAGGGAATGCAGCAAGTACATCAACGATGAGTGGCGATTTAATCACAAGCATTGCTCTTAATGCAGCAGCTCTAAGCGAAGCGTTAGCCATAGGCGACCTGTCCAGCGAAAATACTATTGGCGGTGCGACCTTTGCCGAGGCATTAGCTGATGCACAGTTAAGCACGACTATTAAGCTGGATGCTTCAGCCGTTGCTAATGCTATTACGGTCGGTTTTTTGGCGGCAGATGCCCCAAGAAAAATCATCACAAAATACACGCTAACAGCAAAATACCGAGATAATTCTTTGGTGGCAAAGCACCGAGAGAATATATTAGTAGCAAAACACAGAGAGAATATATTACATGCTTAGTTCATTACCCCTAAAAGATCCTGCCGAGTCTTATTTAGTTACGTTTGATTTCTCTTCGCTAGTTGATAGCATTGATAGCGTGAGTATTAGTGTGTCTCTTGAGCGCGGTGAGGATACTAATATTCCTGACATGATTTTAGATGCGGCTACCATTGCTGGTGCCACTGTCTTGCAGCGATTCAAAAAAGGCAGTGACGGGGCGACCTATATTGTTAGAGCGGATATTACCTCCGGTAACGACCAATATGCGCTAGCGGGCTACATGTCTGTGCAGGCTCTAAAATGAGCGATTCATTAAAATTGGCTTTTAATGTGTCCTTTCACGAGGCAATCAAAGCGGCTCAAAAACGTAGTGTGGTTTTACCTGAGTCTTATTATGGTGCGCTACAGGGCACTCTAAGGCAACATGCTTTTTCTATTGCGGGCATTACGGCATTAGATCAGCTTGAGCAAGTGCGTGATTCTTTAGCCGCTGGCTTGCAGCGTGGCGTATCGTTTAACAAATGGAAAAAAGAAATACTAGAAAATGGCGTATTAGATTTACCTGCACATCGATTAGATAATATTTTCCGCACTAATATACAAAACAATTACAATCGCGGACGCTGGGAAAAGCTACAAAGCACGGTAAATGCTAGGCCGTATCTTATGTATGACGCAATTAATGATAGCCGTGTGCGTCCTGCTCATTCTGCAATGGATGGCATTATACGCAGGGCAGACGATAGTTTTTGGGATGCTCATGCACCGAGCAACGGTTTTCGTTCATTATTACCAAGCCAAAGAGTAAGCGGTAATGCAGTATTAGGGCTAAAAGCCTTCTATTCTGGTAAGGCCGTTGAAATAATCACCTCGGATGGTTCGCGGCTCTCCATGACGGCTCAACACCCCGTATTGACCAGTAGTGGCTGGATTCCTTCTGATAAAGTCAAACAAGGAGACGAGCTTATTTGCTATGGCGGGAAAGTCCTCGGTAGCACCGCTTCTGGAGAGGTGGACATAGATAATTCGCCACCCACTATCAAGTATGTTTTTGATACGCTCTCTTCTCATATCAGAGCGTCCGTGCCAAGAGCCTTTGTGAACCTCTATGGCGATATTAAGTTCATCGAAGGTGATGTCGATATTGTAGGTGTTGACGGGAGTTTGATGGCCGGTTTGAAATCCGAGATTAGAAAGCTCAGAAATCAACTCAGCCTCACCAAACCCAACAGAGGAAAAGTTGTTAGCTCGCGCTTCAGCCCATTCTTTAGTTTTTTCTCCTCCAGTAACTTCAAAGGCTTTCTTAGATGCTTTGGTAGCCCATTGTTTCCGCTGTTCGCTAGTATAAAGCAGCTTCCGCTTAAGCTCGGCATCAACAACAACGTTGTTTTCTCTGAGAAATTTAGTGATTCTTTTGCCACATATTTTAAACCGCTTGGCGATGCCGCTTATAGTTATGCCGCTATTGTAAAGACTGATAACCTCGCTAGGCACTGGTCTGCACAACTCAGGTCTCTTTCTACCCCTCAGTTTATTTCCAATAATTTTAGAGCGTTGCTCAGGGGTTCTAAACACCCCATCTTCTTTAAGGTATTTGGTAAGAGTGTTGTGACTAATATTGCAGGCAGCAGAGCAGTCCGTGATAGACGAGCCGGATTGATACATGATGACGATATGATCTGGAATTGGCTTTCGTCGTTTAGAGCTTTGCTTCCCTTGCAGTCTGCATCCACCAATTTTAGCGGATTCAAGTTTGGTTCGTTTGATTCCAGCATCACTGATGACTATATTGGCGACCCTATTACTAACCCCGACGCGGCAAGCAGTATTATTAATAGACATTCCAAGCTTGTAAAGTTCCAAGATGTCGCGTCTGTCCGATTCTTTGATTATCATGGTTATGTTTATGATTTGGAGACTAAGAGTGGCACTATTTTAGCGTTTGGCGGTGTTAGTAACAACCACTTTGTATTGTCCAACTGTCGTTGTCGCGTTATATCGCTATCAGAAAAACAAGCACAAGCGCGTAGTGCTGGTGGCAAGGGTTTAAATAAGTCGATCAGTAAAAAGAATATGAAGCCTGATAAAGGCTGGGACTATAACCCGGCTGGGGATTTTCAGAAAGGCGTTAAGCAGGCGCTGAAGAATAAGCCGCCATCTAAGATTAAGAATGTGTTGGTTAAGAAGATAAAGAAAGATGACTTGCTTGATGGCGTAATATTAAAAGGGAGCACAACAAAGCAGGACTTTATTGAAGCTTTAGATAAATTGCACCCAGATCATAATCTGCTAGTTAGTAAGTTAAAAAAGCCAATCTCTATTGACTCAACTAATACAGATGGGCCGCATTACAACCCTTTCACGAAAAAAATAGCGGCAGATACAGCGACAAGAGACGGTCAAACATTTAGGCATGAATACGGGCATCATATTGATAATGTTTTAAATGGCGACTCTTACGGCGCTAAATCGCTTGAGCTTAATGAGGCGTGGAATAAAGACCGCAAGCGGCTTGGCTTGGTGTCTAGGAAAACAAAATTTGCAGCAATGAAAAATCTTTTTGATGATTTATACGACATAGAGATTAAAAAAACAAAGCGCGGATATGATTACAAAAAAACCGTAATAAAAGACATTGGCTTATCTGGTGTATCGGATGTTATAGACTCATTAACGCGCGGCTTATTCCAAAAAGAATATGGTGGATATGGTCATGGGACGCGTTATTTTAGCGACGAGTCAAATAGGTATGCAGAAATATTCGCGCAGTTTTTTTATTTGCGAAGCACTAAGCATTGGGCGTACACTAAAGAAAAGTTCCCTGCATTAACAAGTAAATTTATATCATTAATAGATGAGGGGTTAAAAAATGCAACGTAACAAAGTAAAGACAGCAAGTGAATTGCACGCTGAAATTTTTGGTGTTGACCCTGTTATTACAGGCATTAATGCAATGGGCGAGAGGTCGGTAGACGAGCTGATTATTGAGTCCATAGATAACGGCATTCCTTATGTTGAAAAAGAGCCAATAAAAGGTGCTTTGTACTAAATAGATAATACAAGCCAATGATAGCCCTTACCCTAGATACTAAAGAAGTCGATAAAGCCCTAGACAATCTACAGCGCAACCTGATTGACCTGCACCAACCCCTCGACGAAATCGGACAAACCATTGCCGACAATATCGCCTTAGGGTTTCGTGACGAACAATCCCCGGACGGAACACCTTGGGATGATTTATCCGATACCACCAAGGCCCGTCGCAGAAAAGGCAAAGGCAGTGGATCAGATCAGATTCTAAATGATACTGGCGTACTCAAAAACAGCTTTACTCATAATGTTAGTGGGGACAGTGTTGAAGTGGGTACTAACCTGGAATATGCCGCCACCCAGCAATTTGGCGCAAAAAAAGGTCAATACGGTAAAGGCGCACCCTGGGGAGATATTCCCGCGCGGCCTTTTATGCCTGAAGAATCGCTACCCTCCGAATGGGAGGATGAAGTGATGGATATTATTAGCGCTCACCTGGAACAATCAATCGATAATTTATAAACGCCCTCAGTGCGTTTTAAGCCCTGTTTAATCCCCTGCCCTTACACTTACCTATAAAATCTTTAAAAACGATTTTTAAAACGGTGTTAAATGGGTAGGATTTTAATCACTCGCCTATTTTAATGTCCCCTTCTCGCTTATCGGTATTTTGCTAGCTTATAAAACCATTAATGGGCGTTAAAATACTTTTATCGATAGATACCCTAATCTATCGGCATGAAAACAAAAACAGTCCATCATCAACCCTTAGCCGCCTGTCTTTTTCCGTTAGAGGGATTAGGTACGGATCAGGCTATCCAGCTTTTCCCTGCGGGTGAATTTGACGCGCCTGATGGAGCGTTGTCCGGTAAAGGCCCTTGGCTTTTAAATGCGGCTATCGCTAATAAGCTGATTGCGGCAACAGGGACTAAGCAAAACATCTTGATTGATTATGACCACCAATCTCTATTATTTACTAAAAATCTGGAGCCGCTAGAGTCGGCTGGAACCTTTGCAGGGGCTAATCTTGAGTGGCGTGAAGGCGTTGGCTTGTTCGCGACAAATGTTAGCTGGACGGCTGCCAGCAAGGCGCATTTTGCTAAAGATGAATACCGTTTTATTTCACCCTTATTTACTTACGATGCAGACACTGGCGAGGTGACGCGCTTAATTAGCGTGGCTTTGACTGATAATCCTGCCATCAAAAACATGCAGGCGATTGAGTTAGCGGCCGCCAGTTTATTAAATCAACAATCCATTTCACTTCCAGAGAAAGAGGAATCTATGAATAAAGAATTATTGGCCTTGTTAGGGCTGTCCGAAGATGCAGATGATAAGGCGGTTTTGGCTGCTTGTGCGGCATTGAAGCAATTGAGCGATAAAAGCGCGGATTTGGTGGCGAAAATTGAAACCTTAACCACTGAAAAAGAGGCGTTAGCCGCTACTTCTGGGCAGGTTGATTCGTCTAAATATGTACCTATCAATGTGGTAACGGAGCTGCAAACACAGCTTGCCGCGTTATCAACGGGTATTGAATCCGATAAGGTGACGACGTTAATTCAGGCTAATAAAACTAAATTACCGACACCGGGCCTACAAGCGTGGGCGGCGACGCAATCTTTAGCGGCATTAAGTGCTTATTTAGAGACGGCTCCTGAAATTGCGGCTTTAAGTGGGTTGCAGACGGGTGGTAATGCGCCAGATGGCATTACGTCGCTTGATGACTCTAATGCGCTGGTTGCGGCTGCAAATAAGTACCAGGCGGAACAAAAAGCGCTGGGGATTGATGTTGATGATATCGCGGCCTTGTCTCATGTAAAAGGAGCGAAGAATGTATAACAATAACGCGCTTATAAAAGCATTTTTAGCGGCTACAGCGCTGCCTCAGCATACTATTGTTCAATTTGGTGCTAATGATGAGACAGTCGCGCAAGCGGCACTTGCCACTGACTTATCAATTGGTGTTACTAACGAAATCGGCATTAGCGCGGATGATGTCACGCAAGGCGCGACGGTTGATGTGGTGCTCTGCGGCATTGCAGAAATAAAACTAGGTGGCACAGTGGTTCGTGGCACCAAATTAACGGCTGGCGCAGGCGGTTTAGCGGTTGTCGGGGCGGCAGGTAATCAAGCGATTGGCGTAGCGCTTATGTCGGGTGTATCGGGGGATATTATTCCGGTATTACTCACTCAATCAACAATTTAAGGAATTAATAACATGGCTGCAAATTCTCCTTTGGTCATTGTTCCTGTCTTGTCGGCAGTAGCAATTAAGTTTAGACAAAAAAACATGGTGGCTGATTTAGTGATGCCACGCAATACGGTTGATAAGCAAGAGTTTATTGATACGTCTGATCGCATGGGTGAGTGGATTACGCCACCTGATACGCTTGTTGGGCGAACAGGCACGCCAAATAAACTGGCCAATTCACTGCAAGACCCAACATATTTAGCAACGGTTAATCAGGGGCTAGATGAACCTGTCCCTAATCAAGACGAGATGAATGGGCCACAGGAATCGGCGTTAATGCGTGCGACCCAGCGCGTAATGGGCTTTGTTGCTTTACGTCGTGAAATGCGCGTGTCGACCATTGTTTCAGCCGCTGCAAACTATCTTTACGGCGCAACTTTATCGGGCACGTCGCAATGGTCTGATTATGCCAATTCTGATCCGTTGTCTGATTTGCTAGGCTATTTAGATCAGCCATTTATGCGGCCTAATAAGCTTGTTATGGGGCGCGCGGTATGGACTGTGCTAAGCCAGCACCCGAAATTAACTTTTGCGGCGTATGGTCCCTCTGTTTCAGGTGGACGAATTACTCGTGAAAACTTAGCGGCTCTACTTGAGATTGATGAGATTATTGTCGGTGACGGCTGGGTCAATACAGGCAACAAAGGACAGGCAGTCGCTAAAACTCGCATTTGGGGCAAGATGTGCGCCGGCATTTATTCAGCTGATGCGAGCACGGATAGCAACGGAACTTGGGGCTATACCGCTCAGTTCGGTAGTCGTGTTGCGGGGACTATTCAGGATCCTGATATTGGAATGTTCGGTGGCGTTAAAGTTCGTGCTGGTGAGTCTGTGCGCGAAGTGGTGACAGCTAAAGAATTTGGTTTTTTGCTTAATAGCGTGGTGGCGTAATCATGGCAATTATTCAATGTATTTCAGATTTGAAGCATGACGGCGTTCTATATGCCAAGGACGATAAAGTCGATACGAAAAAAGCAAAACTATCCGCAGCTCAAGTCTCTGCGTTGGTCAAGCTTGATATTGTGACGGTGATTGATCCCAAGAAGGAAGCTGAAGACTAATGGCCTACTGCACTCGTGACGATATGATTTCGCGCTTTTCTGAGCGAGAGATTATACAGCTGACAGATCATGAAGGTTTGGGCTTGATTGATGAGCTTGTTTTGTCTCAGTCAATTAGCGATGCGAGTGCGGAAATCGATGGTTATTTAGCGGCGTATTCTTTGCCCTTAGAAAGCCCCCCTACCCTTCTGTCTCGCAGTTGCTGTGATGTGGCGCGGTATTATTTATATGACGACCAAATGACAGATCAGGTCGAAAGGCGATATGAGGCTGTCATTAAGTATTTATCGCAAATCGCAAAAGGCAATATTAGTTTGGGCCTTAACCCTGAGGGCGAATCGGTTGATGCTGATGATTTAGTGGAAATGCAGTCGGCCGCCAGTGTTTTTGGTCGTAGTAGCAGCGGGTTCATCTAATGCCAACTCTGCGCGAGCTGATTGAACAGCGAATTAGCGACACGGTGTCGGAATTTAAAGAAGTGGCAGGCGCTGCTAGTTTAGCGAGTGTTTTAGCTAATCGAACTAGCGTGCCGGGATGCTATGTTTTTCGCTCAAACAATCGCCTGGGCCCCGGTCATGGTGACATTGTTATTACTCAACCACGCGAGGAATATATTGCCTGTGTGGTGGTCACCGGAAATGTTCGTGATTCACGCGGAGCTGAGGGCGCAGATGAGAATGAAGCGTTTTGTCTGAAGATACAAGAAGCGCTCTTGGGGTGGCAGCCCAGCGTAGATCATGAGCCGCTTGAGCAGGCTAGTGGAAAATTAGTACAGTTCAAAAATGGAATGTTTATCTGGATGGATATTTACAAATCAAGAACGCACATTAGGAGTCAATAATGAATAAAGGCGGTAGTTACACTAAGGCAAGTAAAGATGCTGAGCCAAAACTTCAATCGCGCACTAAAACACAGGATGAAATCACTGATGCGCGCATAAAAAATAAGCCCGTCATAAAGTCTGCGGAAGCTGAAGTAAAAGTAAGAAAAGGTAAAAAATAATGAGCTTAAAATTTAAGAAAAAAATATTGGCTTTCAAGCTTGAAGTGACAGAAGGCACGGATGCTATTCCAACTGGAGCTGCTAATGCCATCCTAACTCAGAATTTAGACATTAGTCCAATGGAGGGTTCTGTTGTAAATCGTGATGTCGATAGAGCAGCTTTAGGTAATGATCTATCAATTCATGTTGGGACTCACGTTAAGTGTTCGTTTGAAGTCGAAGTGGCCGGGGCTGGAGCGGCTGGAGATGCGCCTGCTTATGGGCCAGTTTTACGGGCTTGTGGATTATCGGAAACGATTACAGCATTAACAGACGTGGTATATCAGCCTGTTTCAGTCAACGAGGAAAGCGCGACTATCTATATTCATTTAGACGGTCAGTTGCATAAAATGTTGGGCTGTCGCGGTACGTTTAGTCTTGGGCTATCGCCTGAGGGAATCCCTAAGTATAAATTTGACTTCACTGGGTTATGGGCTGATCCGCTAACATCCGCTGATCCAACGCCTGATATTTCAGCGTTCCAAGTGCCGAAAGCTGTAACTAATGCAAATACACCTACATTTTCATTGCATGGCGTGGCGTATAACGTATCTGATTTTAACTATGATCACGCTAACGAGGTTGTTTATCGTAATGTAATCGGTCAAGAATCGGTATTTATTGCTGATAGAGCACCAAAAGGCAATGTCACTGTTGATGCGCCTACGTTAAGCACTAAAAATTGGTTTGTCGATGCAAAGGCAAATGCTCTCGGTGCAGTGCAGATTATCCACGGCACAGCAGCGGGCCATATCATCCAGCTGGACATGCCTAAAGTGCAGTTACTATCGCCTAAGTATGGTGACAGCAACGGCATTAGAACAATAGCAATGGATATGAATATCATCCCTGATACTGGTGATGATGAGTTCGTTTTAACAATCAAATAGGTATTAATATGAGTTTAGTGATTAGCAAAAAATCAACCCGTAAAATTAAGATTGATGCAGTAGAGCCAGGGGATTTATTGGATAGTAAAAAACACAGCTTTGTTGCTGAGTTTAAATTTATTGATAAAGACATCTGGCAGGAAAGCATGGAGTCTGACGCTCGCATTGATGATGTGTTAAGGCTGGGATTAGTCGGCTTTGAAGGCATTAAAGACACGGAAGGTAATGATGTCGGATTTTCTGAAGATCTAGTTGATAGCTTGCTTGAATTGCCTTGGATTACCTCTGCATTATTTAAAGCGCAATTGGCTGTTCAGGGTGGTTTAACGCAAGCTGAAATCTATAAAAAAGAACGCAGAAAAAACTAATCTCGGCAGGTCGTCATTGGGCAGGAGCGGATTCGCTAAGTGAAAAAGACAGGGATAGTCTTGATGATGATGCTGCCGCTTTAGGTCTCGGATTAGAAGAAGATGCTTTTGACGAGATGCAGGAAGATTGTGAGGTGTGGTACGAATGTCGCCACGCCTTATCCCTTTTTTTAAACTGTTCGACGCAATGGCGCCACTCAATGTCAGGAATGACAGGGCTAGATTATTCGGCGGTATTGAGTTTGTTTGACATTTACGACATTAAACAGAAAAAACGAATTGCAATGCTTGATGATATTCGCGCATTGGAATCGGGTGCATTACAAGCATTTAACGAGAAAGCAAATAAATAGGTTTCATTATGTCTAATGATTTAGAGCTAGGAATACGAATCAGCGCTAATTCTGATGGCACATTAAAAGTTATTAATGGCGTCACCAAGGTCACTGAAAAGTTAGCTTTTGAAACCAGAAAGCTAGCAATAGAAGATAAGAAGCTAGACGTAGAGGCCAAAAAACTTGTTTTAAGCTCTAAAAAGCAAAGTTCAGAATATAAAAAATTGGATGCTGAATCTAAAAAACTAGGTTTAGCATCTAAAAAACTAACAGCAGACTATAAGCGGCAGTCTATCGCGTCAGCGACGCTGAAAAACAATTCAAAAAGAGTCTCTTCAGAACTAAAAGAAAATCATCGTACCGCTAATTTAGCGGGCGCAGGTCTTTCAAAATTAAGCAACATTATTGGGTTTATTGGGTTTGGTGCTTTAGCACGAGATATATACAAAACTAATGCTAGGTTTGAGGTTCTCGAAGCGAGTTTAACGGTTATTGAAGGGTCAGCTAAACAAGCTGCTGAACAGTTCGATTATTTATACCTTGTTTCTCAGCGTATGCCCGCGAACATCAATCAAGTGACAGAGGCTTACATTAAGCTATCGGCCCTGGGCCTTGACGCGTCAGCTAGAAGTTTAGAATCGTATGCTAATACGGCTTCAGTCATAGGGAAGGATGTTACTCAGTTTATGGAAGCGGTCGCTGATGCAACGACTAATGAATTTGAGCGACTAAAAGAATTTGGTATCAAGTCACGCCAAGAAACTAATAGCGTCACATTCACTTTTCAGGGTGCAAGCACGACGGTTGGAAAAAGTGCGGCTGAAATTGAGGGCTATCTTAGAAGTATTGGAGAGGTTCAGTTTGCTGGCGCGGCAGAAAAGCAAATGAATACAATGACAGGCTCACTATCGAATTTGAGTGCGGCTTGGGATTCATTTATGGACAGGCTCTTGACGAAAGAAAGCGCCATCGCCGGAACTTTCAATTTTATAGCGTTTGCTTTAGACAGGATGGAGCTTAGTTTTGTTGAAAGTATTGAGAACGTAAGAAAGCAATATATAGGCGTTAAAGCAACGCTTCAGGCGGTTGGTGTATCAATCGAGGCGAGTATTGATATATTTGCTACGCAGGTCGAATATACGTTTAAAGGAATGGTTGAGTCAGTCATGGAGTCGGTAGCTGATTTCTTTTCCTGGATTGCAGAAGGTGCGGCAGCGGTCGGGCTTGATTCGCTTGCGGGTAGCATTAATAGTTTTGCTGATGGGTTTAGGCCTGCAACGGACTCAGCTAAAGAGCTAAACTTTGAAATTGCAAAATTAGAAGCCGTTAGCGCGGTTTCTATCTCTAAAATATATTCTGATGCAGCAAAAAAACAGGGCGTTATTGATAAAAACTTGCAGTCTTACAGGGATGGGATAGAGGCGGAAAAAGCCGCTATTATTGAGCTTGGCGAGGCGCGAGAAACAGCGAGGGCTAAAGATCTGGCGGCACAAAGAGCAGAGCAGGATGCAATTGCAAAATTAAAGGCTGAGGCGTTAGCTAAGGCGAGCGCGACTAAATTAGAGGGTGATTTTAAATTCGATGATACAGGTCTAAAAGATGCGCTAAGCTCAGCAGACGACATTATTCGCGATTTTACCCAACAAGAATTTTTAATTGATTTGAATATCAATGG
>Ga0209081_1000779_pt1 | contig 19240 bp, 18 predicted proteins | sample GOMGulsemesocosm_4_FD_184636 | JGI IMG/M metagenome (GOLD analysis project Ga0209081, IMG submission 184636) | Methane-oxidizing microbial communities from mesocosms in the Gulf of Mexico - GOM15B Gulf of Mexico (SPAdes) (version 2) | ecosystem: Environmental > Aquatic > Marine > Cold seeps... | reverse complement strand
CGCAGGCACCGGCTTCTAATTGTTCTTCTAGAGCAGCGGGTAGGCTGGCGTTACCTTTGCCGAGGAAGCCAAAGTTCATCGGTAAGTCGTCGGTGGCTTGTAGCATTTTACCGATATACCAAGGACCGGATGTACAAGTGGTAGCATTGGTGCCCGTTGCTGGGCCTGTACCACCACCAATCATGGTGGTAACACCGCTCATTAAGGCTTCTTCGACTTGCTGAGGGCAAATAAAGTGAATGTGAGCGTCGATACCACCGGCGGTTAAAATTGAACCCTCACCGGCAATTACTTCAGTACCTGGGCCGATAATAATGTCGATATTATCTTGGATGTCGGGATTACCGGCTTTACCGATGGCAAAGATGCGGCCATTTTTAATACCGACATCGCCTTTTACAATACCCCAGTGATCCAGTACCACGGCATTGGTAATAACCAAGTCTACCGCCACGTCGTTGGTGTATTGGCTTTGACCCATGCCATCACGAATGACTTTACCGCCACCGAATTTTACTTCGTCGCCGTAGGTGGTGAAGTCTTTTTCAATTTGAATAAAGAGTTCGGTGTCGCCTAAACGCACGCGGTCGCCAGTGGTTGGGCCAAACATTTGCGCGTAGGAAGTGCGATCCATGGTTTTCTTGCTGGTATCTTGGCTCATGCTGATTCTCCATCCAAACTGCCCATCACATCGCCACGGAAACCGTAAACTTTACGGTCGCCCACATACGCCACTAATTCCACTTCACGGCCTTGGCCCGGTTCAAACCGCACCGCCGTACCAGAGGCAATATTTAGCCGAAATCCTCTGGTTTTTTCACGCTCGAACGACAGCGCCATATTGGTTTCATAAAAGTGATAATGCGAACCGACTTGCACCGGACGGTCGCCAGTATTCTCAACCCGCAGCGTAATGGTCGGGCGGCCTTCATTCAGAAGGATATCGCCTTCACCAACGATAATTTCACCTGGAATCATGTTTTTATCTCCGCTTTACACTATGGGTTCGTGAACAGTGACTAATTTAGTTCCATCGGGAAAGGTCGCTTCCACTTGTACTTCGTGGATTAACTCAGGCACGCCCGGCATCACTTGATCGGATGTTAGTAGCGTTTTGCCGTAGCTCATTAATTCGGCTACGGTTTTACCATCGCGTGCACCTTCAATGATTTCCATCGAAAGATAGGCCATGGCTTCTGGATAATTTAATTTTAAGCCGCGATTAAGCCGACGTTCGGCTAACAAAGCTGCGGTAAAAATCAGCAGCTTATCTTTTTCGCGTGGTAGTAATTCCATCATTCACCTCGGTGTTAATAATTAGCGCATGAGCGCCAAATTAAATGAATTTAAGTCGCCCAGATGCGTGGTGCACAGGCCGGTCGCTGTAATAAATGTGGTCGGATGAGTGACCAAGCCTCGACCAACAACTGGCGTGCTTTTTCGCTACAGGTGCCCAGATAACGCACAGTTAATATTTCCCCATTCAACGTCACACCGGCGAGTTCGTTTTCGCACAAGGCCTGTAATGCGCCCATCAGCTCGTCGGGTAATGGTGCGGAAAATGGCCCAGCAACTAATAGCCCGTGTACTGGATGGCCGCGAAAACCGGCTGCCGCATTGAGGTGGCTATTTTGCTCAGGCGATAAATTCAGGCGTTCGTTAAAAATTAACCGCCCTTGATTATAAAGACGCAGCCCTTGTTTTAAATGCGTCGTTTGCCCTAGGTCGTCGAGGCGCGCTTCATTGGCAGGTAAGCCCAGACTGACAATATCCCAACCGATAAAGCGGCTGTTGTTGCCTAGGTGCACATTGGTTTGCAGGCGCGCGCGCGAAGAGGGGAAGAGAATCGTCTCCAGAGGCATCCATTCCAGTACGGCATCGTCGTCTATTGTTAGTTCTACTTGTTGCTGTTGCAGCAGGCCATCGCTGCGTGCGCGATAGACCCGACCAGCACCGGGAGTGGTAATCAGTGCATGACTGTGTGATTCGGCATGAGCGCTGATGGCAAGAAAATCGCCCGACACCATGCCACCCGGAGGATGAAGCAAATACACATGGGCGCAATCTGGGCCTTCGGGATAAAACGGTTTTTGTACGTACAGCGGACCGTTGTGTTCACTGCGAACTAAACGCGAGCCGCGTTCGGTGCGACGAAAACCGAGACTGAGCGAAGCACGCCAGCTTGAAGCATTAGTAATATTTAAATTCGGTGGCGGAACAGGCAGATTCAAGCCGTTTCTCCTGTGCGGCTGAGCAGCGGTTTGAACCCTAAATAGGAACGTACGCCGTTATGTTGCAATCACTTTACAACTGTCTCAGGGGGGAGGCAAACTCATAGATGATTTAAAACTGGGCGCAAAGTTGCCAATTAAAAAAAACTGGATGGTTTTATCTAAGTTATTGAAAATTAGAAGGTTTCGAACAGATTTTAAGGCGTAAGAGAATGTTAGGCAGAGGGGAGTTTTTGCGGATTCGGTGTTGCTATTCAGAGGCTGATCATCAGGTAGCTGAATGGCTACCTGATGATCAAACAGTGTTACATCACACGCATACCCGGCTGAGCACCATCGTGTGGTTCTAGCAACCAGATATCTGATCCGCCCGGACCAGCAGCCAGCACCATGCCTTCGGACATGCCGAACTTCATTTTGCGTGGTGCTAAGTTAGCGACCATCACGGTTAACTTGCCTTCGAGGTCTTCTGGCTTATAAGCCGATTTAATACCCGAGAACACGTTACGCAGTTCGCCATTGCCGATATCTAAGGTCAGTTGCAGCAGTTTGTCTGCGCCCTCCACGTGATCGGCTTTAACGATACGAGCAATACGTAAATCGACTTTAGCAAAATCGGGAAATTCGATGGTTTCAGCAATGGCTTCAGAACCGTCTTCACGAGTTGCTGGGCCTTTGGCTTTTTTCTCGTCCTTTTTACTACCGTCTTTTTTGGCGTCTTTCTTTGCCGCCGTTTTGTCTTCTTTTTGTGTTGAAGTACCGGCTTCTTTTGCCAAAAGCTCTTGGGTGTCGAACAGGATAGCGTTGACCTTGTCCATTTCGGCACGGCTTAACATTGGCTTAAACTTATTAATAGTATGGCCCAATAAAATAGCGCGATTATCCCACTGCAAATTATCGAGGTTCATAAATTCACAAGTTTTTTGCGCTAATTCTGGTAATACTGGCGCAAGGTAAGTCATCAATTGACGGAACAAGTTGAGGGCTACCGAGCATACATCCAGAACTTCTTGTTCACGGCCTTCTTCTTTGGCCATCGCCCAAGGCGCTTTTTCTTGGATGTATTCGTTAGCGCGATCGGCCAGTGTCATGATTTCTTTCATGGCGCGACCAAACTCGCGTTTTTCGTAGAAATCGGCAATCACATCACCGCGATCAATAAAGCTTTGCAGCATTTCCGGCTCGGCACATTGGCTGCTTAACTGACCACCGGCTTTCATCACAAAGCTAGCACTACGACTCGCGATGTTAACCAGTTTATTCACGAGGTCGGAGTTTACGCGCTGTACAAAGTCTTCCAAGTTTAAATCGAAATCATCGACGCTGGAGCTTAACTTGGCGGCAAAGTAGTAGCGTAAATAAGTCGGATTTAAATGATCCAAATAGGTACGGGCGGTAATAAAGGTGCCACGCGACTTGGACATTTTGGCACCGTTCACAGTGACGAAGCCGTGTGCGTTTACCGCCGTTGGGGTACGGTATTCTGCTGCCGTGAGCATGGATGGCCAGAACAACGCATGGAAGTTAATAATGTCTTTGCCGATAAAGTGATACACCTCGGCTTCAGAACCGACCTTCCAGTAATCATCAAAGTTTAAATCGTCACGACGGTCGCATAAATTTTTAAAGCTCGCCATGTAGCCGATTGGTGCATCGAGCCAAACATAAAAATATTTGCCCGGTGCATCAGGAATTTCGAAACCAAAGTAAGGCGCGTCGCGAGATATATCCCATTCTTGCAGACCGCTATCTAGCCATTCGGCCAACTTGTTAGCCACTTCGTCTTGTAGCGTGCCAGAGCGTGTCCACTCTTGTAAAAAGCTCTGGAATTCGGGCAACTTAAAGAAGAAATGCTCAGATTCTTTTTCAACGGGAGTAGCACCCGAAATAACCGAAAAAGGATTTTTTAATTCTGCCGGAGTGTAAGTTGCACCACAGACCTCGCAGTTGTCGCCATATTGATCGCCAGCACCACACTTAGGGCATTCGCCTTTGATGTAACGGTCGGCTAAGAAAATCTCTTTTACCGGATCAAATAATTGCTTGATGCTGCGCGTGGCTATGTAGCCTTTGTCGCGGCAGGCTTTATAAATCTCAGCCGATAGCACACGGTTCTCTTCGCTATGCGTGCTATGAAAATTGTCGAACGCAATTTGAAAATCGGCGAAGTCTTTTTCGTGCTCGGCTTTTACTCGTGCAATTTGTTCTTCTGGTGAGATGCCTTCTTTTTCTGCGCGCAACATAATTGCGGTGCCGTGCGCATCGTCGGCACAGACGTAGGTGCACTGATGGCCACGCGATTTTTGAAAGCGAACCCAAATATCAGTTTGAATGTATTCCAACAAATGCCCAAGGTGGATAGAACCGTTGGCATAAGGAAGGGCGCTGGTGACTAAGATGTTACGAGAGTTCTGTGCGGTCATGACAATTCGCTACGGGTTGCTCAAAGAAAGGGCGCCATTGTAACGGGTATTACGTTCGGCTTCACGCCCCAAGATGGATCTCTTCGGGCGTGAAGTTATTGAGGCATGTTATTCGTGGTGATCAGCGACCCTAGGATCAAGCGTCACCTTGGCGGTGCGGATGGTATTGTCTTTAATTTGCATGATCTCGATACGATAGCGGCCAATGAGCAAGCAGACTGGCGCCTCGGGAATGTGTTCGAGCATTTCTACAATTAATCCACTGATGGATTTTGGTCCATCGGTGGGCAAATCCCACTTCAGCGCGCGATTGACGTCACGCACATAGGCCGTGCCATCGACAATAAAGCTGCCATCTTCTTGCGGATGTACATCGGGAGAACTGCTGGAGGCGACATCGGTGGTAAATTCGCCCACGATCTCTTCTAAGATATCTTCCAAGGTGCAAATACCTTGAACATCGCCATACTCATCAACCACCAGTGCAATACGGCGCTGGTTTTTCTGGAAATTGAATAGCTGAGTGTGCAGCGGCGTACTTTCAGGAATGAAATACGGTTCGCGGCAAATTTCTTCGATATCGGCTTTGAGATACTCGCCCGATGATAAAAAGCGACTGATATTGCGGGTGTGCAAAATACCCACCACGTTATTGATATCACCACGGAATACCGGCAAGCGCGTATGTTGTGTGGTACGCAGTTGCTGAATCACTTCACTGAGCGAATCATCTAAATCAATCCCCATTACCTCGTTACGCGGCACCATAATGTCGTTAACCGTCATCTTCTCTAAATCGAGAATACTGATCAGCATATGCTGGTGGCGCTTCGGGATCATAGTACCGGCTTCACGTACCACAGTGCGCAATTCTTCGGTGCTGAGGTTATCTGGGGTAGCGTTATTGACATCAATGCGGATAATTTTTAACAGCGCATTGGCAATGGTGTTCACGAACCATACAAAAGGGTGCAGAGCCCACTGTAATGGAATCAATAACCGCGCAGCAGGAAAGGCAATTCGTTCCGGCATGATTGCAGCTAATGTTTTCGGCGTTAATTCGGCAAAAATAAGGACCACCAAGGTAAATAAAATGGTGTTCACAAATACTGCAAGATCGGGATTGTCCGGCCATAATCGCTGGCTAATAATGGTGGCTAATGCGGCTGCAGCAAAGTTAACTAGGTTGTTACCAGTAAGAATGGTGCCGATTAAACGATCGGGCTTTTCCAACAACTTAGAAGCACGCATGGCACCTTTGTGCTTGCTCTTGGCCATATGGCGCAAGCGATAGCGGTTGAGCGACATCATTCCAGTTTCGGAACTGGAGAAGAATCCTGACATAACTATCAGGAGAGCAAGTATGCCGAATAGCATACTTAAGGGGACGTCATTCAAGACGGTATCCTTTTATAATTTCGATCCCGCCATCATAGGGTGTAGGTCTCAACTGTCAACAGACAGAGAGGTTAGTCAGTGCTAAATCGCTTCAGCTCTGACTATAGCGGCGATACATGCAAAATAACTTCGAGGACAAAGCGCGAACCAAAATACGACATGACCAAGAAGCCTGTGCCAACAAGGGTCCAACGGCTAGCGATAACGCCGCGCCAGCCAAAGCGATAACGGCCAAACAATAATCCCGCGAAGACTAGCCAGCCGATGCAACCAAAAGCTACTTTGTGGATCAGGTGCTGACCTTTTATGTCGATCACGTGTGGCCATCCGATAGCAAAGGCTGCTGTTAATAAAATCATGCCTAACCAGATCATTTCGAATAACAATACATCCATGGTTTGCAGCGACGGCAGCGCTTGAACTAGGCCGCGAGTTTGATGTTTACGTAAGTGCTGGTCTTGTAGCATCACTAATACGGCTTGCATGGATGCGATGGTAAAGGTGCTGTAGGCCAGAATCGACAGCAAGATATGCCACGTAAGGCCGTAACTCAGCTCTGTGAAAATAACGATCTGATGAAAAATAGAGGCGGTTAGTAATATCACTGCAGCCATGGGTAACAAGCCAATCAGCAAGTTATCGACCGGTTTGCGCCAGCTAGAGAAGAGCAGCAGTAAGGTAATGACCAGAGAAATCAAAGAGCCTACTTGTAAAAAGGCCAAGTTTATTTCATCGCCCTTGAACATAGTGGCCGCTACATAGCCAATGTGCAGAAGCGCTGCGATAGCGGTACAGCTGCGCACTAAGCCACGAGAATTTTGGCGGCGGCCGGTAGCCACTAACCATTGCACAAAGGCTGCAAAAATATAGAAACCAGCAGCAGGGGCTGCCAATGCGAATCCAGACATTGTGATTCCTCAAAAAGATAGCCGCAGTGTCGCACATGGCGACACTCGGTAAAAGATGCATTAGCGGAGTTTGGGAGTAGAACCGCAACGCGCTATACTGCCGGCTGTTTTGTATTTGGCAGAGTCATCGAGATGTTTGAGAGCCTCACGGACCGCCTTGGCAGTGCCCTTAAAGGGATAACTGGCCAAGCGAAGTTAACAGAAGACAATATAAAAGGCACCGTGCGCGAAGTGCGTATGGCCTTATTGGAAGCCGACGTTGCATTACCAGTGGTAAAAGCCTTCACCGATCAGGTGAAAGAGCGCGCTATCGGCACCGATGTCATGAAGAGCCTAAATCCGGGCCAAGCGTTTTTGAAGATTGTCCATGACGAACTTCAAGCGGTGATGGGTGAGGCCAACGAGAAGTTGAACCTTGCCACCCAACCGCCTGCCGTTATCTTAATGGCGGGTTTGCAGGGTGCGGGTAAAACGACCACTGTTGCTAAGTTGGCTAAGTATCTGGCAGAGCGCGAGAAGAAAAAGGTCATGGTCGTTTCTGCTGACGTCTATCGCCCTGCGGCGATTAAGCAGCTAGAAACGTTAGCTAAAGAAGTGGGCGCACAATTCTTCCCATCTTCTGGTGATCAAAAACCATTAGATATCGCCCGCAACGCCATTGATGCCGCTAAGCGCGCGCACGTTGATGTGTTGCTGGTGGATACCGCCGGTCGTTTGGCCGTTGACGAAGCCATGATGGCTGAAATTCAAGCGTTACACGCAGGTATCAAACCGGTTGAAACCTTGTTCGTGGTTGATGCTATGACGGGTCAGGATGCCGCGAACACCGCAAAGGCGTTTAACGATGCCTTACCGCTAACGGGTGTTATCTTAACCAAAGCGGATGGTGATGCACGTGGCGGTGCCGCTCTGTCGGTGCGTCATATCACAGGTAAGCCAATCAAGTTTATGGGTATGGGCGAAAAGGTTGATGCCTTGGAGCCATTCCACCCTGATCGTGTTGCTTCCCGTATTTTGGATTTGGGCGATATTCTTACCCTGATCGAAGAAGCCGAACGTAAGATCGACAAGTCGAAGGCGGATAAGCTCGCCAAGAAGATGAAGTCGGGCAAGGGCTTCGATCTTGAAGACTTCCTTGATCAAATCCAGCAAATGAAAAACATGGGCGGTTTAACCGGCATGCTCGATAAGTTACCGGGCATGGGCAACATGGGTGCCATGGCTAAACAAACCGACGCTGCAGAAAAACAATTCAAGCAAATGGAGTCGATTATTTTCTCCATGACGCCCGATGAACGTCGCTTCCCCGATAAAATCAATGGCTCACGCAAAAAGCGTATTACTGCTGGTTCTGGTACCGAAATTCAGGATCTTAACCGTTTGCTCAAGCAACATAAGCAAATGCAAAAGATGATGAAGAAAGTATCGGCTAAAGGCGGTATGGCAAAAATGATGCGCGCTATGGGTGGAATGGGCGGTGGTGGCGGAATGCCTCCCGGTGGTATGCCACCAATGATGCGTTAATCGTATTGATGATCGCAAAACGGCTAGCCTTTTGGGTTGGCCGTTTTTTTGCCTAAAAGATATATTGTTTCGTATATGAATCTAATAATCCCACTGTTTCGCCCATTGTTTGTTTAAATAGAATGTTATGATAGCGGAAATCCAATAGCTCACTGGAGGAGTATTTAGAATGAAGCGGACAATCGCTTTCTCGTCATTACTTATCACTTTATTGTCTTCATTAACAACGCAAGCCGCACCTCTGAGACAGCAAGGCGATTGGTATGGTTACTGGGGCTGGAACAACGCTACCTATTCCGATAGTGATATCCATTTTAAGGGCGAAGATCACGATTTCACCTTGTATAACGTTAGTGCCCATGACCACCAGACTGAATTAAGCGGTAGGGAGGTATATCACTCCTATCTCAATCCATTTCGCATGACTATTCCGCAATACAATTGGCGCTTTGGTTATTTTGTTACCAATAATTGGTCTGTATCTTTGGGCTTCGATCATATGAAATACGTTATGGTGCAAGATCAAACCGTTGATATTAGCGGTACAATTTTAAAACCTGGATTTGCACGTACAGATCCAGCATTAGGCCAAAAGCAGCTAACCGACGATTTTTTAACGTACGAGCATACTGATGGCTTTAACATGATTTCGTTAGAGACCGAAGGGTATTTGCCGGTATGGCAGTGGCAAGATAAGTTCGATGTCGCGCTATTTGCCGGCGGCGGCGGCGGTGTGCTGTTTCCAAAAAGTAATGTAAAGCTATTAAGTGGTGAGCGTAACGACGAATGGCACGTAGCCGGTTATGCCTCCGTGCTGAAATTGGGTGTCGAAGCCACGGTTTGGAAGCGAGTATTTGTGCGCTTTTTAGGTAAATTCGGTTATGCCGATATGAGCGACGTACTCACCAGCAATACAGGCGACAAGGCCGACCAAACTTTTTACTTCGATGAGTATGTTGGTTCGGTGGGCTACCGCTTCTAAGCTGTCGTTTTCTGGTAATCTACCTCCTATGTTCAGCGTAGTGAGGTAGATTATGTGGATTCAACGCACGATAACATTAAAGCCGTACGCTCGCGGTTTTCATTTAATTACCTCCGCAATAGAACAGCAACTGCCTGAATTAAGCCAAATTCAAGTCGGTCTGCTGCACGTATTTATTCAACACACCTCAGCCTCGCTTACTATTAATGAAAACGCCGACCCAACCGTACGCGGTGATTTCGAACGGGTATTTAATCGCCTAGTACCCGAGAATCAGCCTTACTATCAGCACAATGATGAAGGCTCGGATGATTTGCCCGCGCATATTAAAACTAGTTTGTTGGGGCCATCGGTCACTATTCCGATTACCAATGGGCAATTAAACATGGGCACATGGCAGGGCGTTTACTTGTGCGAACACCGCGATTATGGCGGCAGTAGAAGACTGGTGCTGACAGTGAATGGCGAGTGACTCAAGGAGCGACGTCCGACCAAACTGCAAACTCATTGCCGCTAGGCTCTACGAAATGAAAACGACGACCGCCGGGAAAGCTAAATATAGGTTTGACGATCTTACCGCCAGCTTCGCTAACCTTGGCGAGCGTCACCTCAAGATTATTGCTGTAGAAAACCAGTAGGGCGGCACCATTGGCTGAGTTAGAGCATAGCTTGGATGTGAAGAAACCACCGTCGAGACCTTGGCCAGAGAATGCCGTGTACTCGGGACCATAATCGACAAATGACCAAGCGAAAGCTTTCTGGAAAAATGCCTTAGTGGCATCCAAATCAGACGATGGGAATTCAACGTAGTTTAGTTTTTCGTGATCGTTCATGAGGGGGATCCAGTTAATATTTGATTGTGGAATTAAGGAACGAGTTCTAGCCTATATACGAGAGTGCTTGTTCAACTTGTGATACTTGAAGCCATCCCATCCAGCCTTTCTTTCGTCTTTTCCCATTTTGGCATGACTTTACTCATTAGCCGGTAAAATCGTTCGCTGTGATTATGTTCAGCTATGTGGCAGAGCTCGTGCAAAATCACGTAGTCAATACACTCGCGAGGCGCTTTAACCAAGTGAGGGTTCAGGGTGATCCGGCCATTGGGGGAACAGCTGCCCCATTGTGTTTGCATCGTCAGAATACGCAGAGGAGGGCAATCAGTTACCCAAAGCGCTTGTTCTAGCATGGCATCTAAGCGTTTAGCGAAGATTTCTTTTGCGCGTGCTTTATACCAATCAGCCAGTAGCGTTTTTACTTTTTCGGCACTTTTAATTTTTACCGATACCTCCAGCTTTCCTCGAAGCAGTTTGACTCCCTGAGCTTGCTCCGGTGCTTCTATTACTTTTAATAGGTACTGTTTGCCTAAGTAATAATGGCTTTCGCCACTGATGTATTGGCGCGGCGTAATGTGCTCAAGTTGTTTGCGAAAATCACGTAGTTTTTCATAGATCCAGCGGCTACGTTTTTTTACTGCACTGAGCACCATTTCGTTGTCGGCATCTTCAGGAGCAGACACGACCACTCGGCAATCTGGATGAACCTTAATCAGCACTTTGCTCGTGGCTTGGGGGCGTTTAATACGCTCAAACGCAATCTGCTGATCGCCGTAATGAAAGCTCATAAGCTGGCGAATGGGTTTAATTGGTACGTTCATAGGTCGCTAGAGATCACTTAAGCCAACACGAGTAATCTGCACAATCATCTCCACCAGTTTCTTGGCTTGATCCATACCACCGCCAATGGATTTGCACTCCTGAAATAATCGTGGCAGCAATTGCTTACGGATATCCGCTTCGATATTTTGTGGATTAATAGAGTTTTCCGTTACCGAAGTTTCTACCGCTTGGTCAATTTCAAACGCCAGCTTTATCCATTTATCCTGCACTTGCTGGTCCGTGGTCATTTCGGGAGAGGCGAAAGCGTCTGGTAATACCTTTTTGAATACACCAAAGTAGGCCTGTGCATGACGATTTCCGGCAAACACATTCGGAATATCGTTTAAGCGTCTGTCTTGAACTTGCTCTTCAAACTCACGGAACAGCATGTACTGTTTTAATGGGTGATCGAACAGCTTTTCGGCTTCTTCAATGGCCTGACGCAGCAATTTGGAAAAAGCCTCTTGAGCATACGGGTCGTCTTGCAAGCCTTGCTCGATCATTTTAGCGACACGGGTTTTAATGATGTCGGTTTCGTTGCGAGTTTTTTCCTCGCCCCAATCTTTCGGCTCTTGTTTCTGGCCCATTTTTCCCACTTCATAAACACCGCCAGGTTCTTTTACTTCGACACCAACCACATGTTTATCTAGCAGCTTCTTCACTTGCTCAGCATATTCGTCGTAATCAACTCGCTCGCCAGTATCTTGCTGAATAGTTTGGCGTAAGTTAGAAAGCTCTTTGACCGTCTGTTTATAGCGATGGCGATCATCATCGCTAAAACTCTTATCTTCATAAAATGTAGCGGATTGCAGAGCAATTTTTAAGCAGCTCGCAAAGGCCGATAGCGCCTCATAAAAGTCTTCGCGTTTTTTCAGGTTTACATCAACCAGTTCGCCAGCAACACCGGCCAACGGGTCGCCGCTAGTCTCTTTAATTCGCGGCACTAAAACCTGACGTAGTTGCTCAATGTCGTTCTTGTTTTTTACGCCATCAAAAACCGCCCATAGCTGTTTATAAAGCTGTGGTAAGCGTTTGTACTCCGTACTCATTTGGTTGTACAAACCCGCAATGTCATTAATGTCGTAACCACCTTGAGTGCGAGAAGCCAAATCCTGATACTTTTGAATTGTTGTATCCAGCTCAGATAAAATCCCGCGATAATCAATCAGTAAGCCAAACTTCTTCAATGGATGTAGGCGGTTTACTCGTGCGATGGCTTGAATTAAATTGTGTTCTTTTAGAGGTTTGTCGATATAAAGCACGGTGTTTTTTGGCTCGTCGAATCCCGTTAGCAGTTTATCAACCACAATAAGAATTTTTAACGCATCATCGTTCTCAAACCGCTCAATCAAATGTTTGGTGTAAGCTTTTTCATCCTCTTTACCGACATTGTCCTTCCACCATTGGGTGACTTCCGGGGTTGTCGCTTCATCAACTGCGGTATTGCCTTCTCGCGTATCGGGAGCACTCATCACAACGGCCGATTCAAACAGGCCTGCTTCATCTAGGAACTTCTTGTACTTAATGGCAGAGGCCTTGTTTTCGCAGGCCAACTGACCTTTTAGGCCTTCGTTAATGTTTTTAACAAAGTGGTTCGCAATATCCAATGCAATCAAACGGATACGATCGTCGGCTTCATACACCTGACCTTTTTTAGCAAATTTTCGCTTTAAGTCGGCTTTTTGATTGGCCGTTAAACCTTCTGTAATACGCTCAAACCAGCTATCAATCGCGCGCTCATTAACATCTAAATCGGGGATTCGCTCCTCGTATAGCAAAGGCGTAACGGTTTGATCTTCTACGGCGCGCTGCATCGTGTAGGCATGCACAATAGGGCCAAATTTATTCGTGGTTTTATCATCTTTTAACAATGGCGTACCGGTAAACGCGACAAACGCCGCATTGGGTAATGCCAGCTTCATGCGAATATGATTCTCGCCACCTTGGCTGCGGTGACCTTCGTCAATTAACACAATCATATCTGCACTGTTGTTATGGCATTCAGGACGCTTGGTGGCCGAATTAAATTTTTGAATAAGAGAAAAAACAATTCGCTCGGTCCCTGAACCAATTTGCTCGGCCAGCCGAGTGCCGGAGGTTGCCATTGCAGCAGTTTTGTCTTTCGAGGTGGCCAGTTCGCCACCATTAGCAAAGGTTCTACTCAGCTGAGTTTCTAAATCAACCCGATCCGTTACCACCAAAATTCGGCACTGCTTTAAGGTATCATGCAGAATCAACGCCTTGCTTAAAAATACCATGGTAAACGACTTACCAGACCCAGTGGTGTGCCAGATAACACCGCCTTCACGCCCTCCGGCAGAATTACGAGTATTGATGCGCTCAATCAGCCGTTTAATGCCAAACACTTGCTGATAACGGGCGGCAATCTTGCCAGCCTTTTTATCAAACAAGGTAAAATAACGCGTCATTTCTAGCAGGCGCGCGGGGCTTAATAAACTGATTAATAATTTATCCTGCCCAGTGACAGCCAATTCACCACCGGCAATCAGATTTTCATACCAAGTTAAGTCTGACCTTGAGCGGTGAGAAAATAAGCCAGTTATCTGTTCTGGTAAGAGCTTTTTATTTTTTATCGCCACCATTTCTGCATCAGAAATATCTTCTTCACGCCAAGCGGCCCAGAATTTCTTACTGGTTTCGCACGTACCATAGCGGCCATCAATACCGTTTACCGATAATAATAATTGGCTATAAACAAACAGCTGCGGAATTTCATCATGGCGTTGGTTGCGTAAATTTTGCGAAATGCCTTCATCAATTGTTGGGCCTTTTTTGCTATTGCCGTCAGGGCGCTTAGCTTCGATCACGACCAGTGGAATGCCATTCACAAAGCACACAATATCTGGGCGACGACGATCCGCCGACGATGAACCAGCCCCACCAGAGCGAGTAACACTGAACTCCTCAGTAAAGGTGAAGCTGTTATTCTGAGGGTTGTGCCAATCAATTAAGGCAACCGTCGGATTAGCCTTGCGGCCATCGACAAACTCAGTGACCGAAATACCATAAAGAAGATGGTTATAAAGGCGCTCATTAGCGGTTAATAGCCCCTCATTCAGGGCTGGGCTACATACCTCAGAAATGAGGTTATCAATGGCATTATCAGACAGCGAATGCACATGACCGGCAAAGGTGAAGGTACGCTTCTTGAGCTCATCGCGCAGAATGTCGCGCAACACAACCTGATCGTATTGATTACCGCGCTTACGCAGCGCCTCTTCAGGAGAAAGGAACGACCAGCCAAGGTTGGTTAGCAACGCCAGCGCCGGAAGCTTGGCACTGTATTCTTCCTGAAATTTGGGGATGGAGTCGCTCATGGTTTACCCTTGTTACTAATATCGTCTGCAGTTGTAAACTCTGAGTTGACAACTTCCTTCTCGTATCCGCCAGGATTTTCCAGAAACTTATTAATATCGCCCGATGCAAAACCTTCCGGCTCCTCCAGATTGTCAGTTCCAACATTTCGGATATACTGTTTAGCGCGCTTAATGGCATCTTTAATCGAACTGCCATTTTTCTCGTGCTGCTCATCGCTTAGATGTTTAATCTCTTTGTCACTCATCACATCATCCTACAATCTGACATACAGATAGTCACCTTTGATAATACAGGCAAAAACAAAGAGCTAAAGAAGTAGTCATTTTAAAGCAGAATTTTGCCGTTCAACCTGTATTCTGATCCTCAGGTTTTGTATTATCCACACCATACCTAATGGATGGGAAGGAATACCAATGGCTTACTATGAATCACCAAAGCCTTACTATCTCAAGGATAGAAGAGAGGTCGCTATAGACCTCTTCGCCTCCAAGGCTAACATCAGTCGTGCGGATTACATTACACTGGGGGCTATTGAGCAGGTTGAAGAGACCCTTGATGTATATCGTCAAGAAGCGGGACTGATGTCAAGAAAGGAATTGCGTGATGAGGAACATGATTCCAAGGTTCTCGGAGACTTTATGCGACTCAATGGAAAACCTTATCCAGGCGGGAAATGTGACGCCCACGCTATCGTATCTGGCTCACACCCTAGAGCCACTCAAATGCGCGCAATTTTAGCTCGCGTCAGAATTCGAATTGACGACATAAGAAATGGAACATGGCTTCCACGCCGCACTGCTGACACTCCCCATCCAAACATGCCTCTCGCTATCCCGCATTCTCGTATTCACAGGAACGGATATTACATGTGGTTAAGAACCAAATTTGGCACTCTGGATGTTGAGAATCTCACCGAGCAAGATGTTGAAAGGTTACTCAGAGGAATTGAGTACGATCTGAAATTTTCAAGCTTTCCCAACTACGTGATGCTCTCTGCATCAGAGATTAAAAGTAAATTCGGAGCATAATTTGATGTTTTATCAATTATTAAGAAATGATAGCGATTTCATGATGCCATACTTTCATCCCGACGAAGCAGAAGAAAAATTCGGTGATGATGACTTTATAATTTTCACAAAGCCTCGATCATATTTAGATAGTTGGATTCCATTAGAACTAAAGTTCGCTATGGACGATTCTCTTCCTGTTATCCCTATGATCTCTACATGGCAGAACTATCTGGTACTGCATGAATCCGCTTATTTAGAGTTGAAGGATCTACTTGAAAATTTTGGAGAGTTTCTCCCATGTCAGCACCAAGACTCTAAGTTTTATCTATTTAATCCGTTAACTATCGCTGAAGATCTGAATGGCGTTATTCCTAATAGTGTGACTCGACGCAATGAGTTGCTTAGCGGTATTCGCTTCGATGAGAAAAAGCTGGATGGCGTACCTGTCTTTAGGAGCAAGGAGAGTTACATCACGATCTACTGTTCAGAGATTTTTAAAAAAGCAGTTGAGGAGTCTGATCTACAGGGACTTTTATTCAATACAAACCTCACTCACTATTGGTAATACTAGTAGTAAAGGCAGTTTCGTGTGCCAAAGCTGGCGATAGTCAGATCTAGTCTGAACTAATACAAATAAACCTATATGAGTCCATTTCTCAATAGGGAAAGCAAACCCCTAAATCTCTTATTAAAAGTAATCCTTTCAGGTTTTCTTTCTCTATTACTTTCGCAACCTCGTCGCTGAAATATAATTTTGCATGCATTTTATTGATCCCTATGATGACGTGGTCTTTCATATCAGGAGGGAATGACAGAGATTCAACCTCAATATAGATGTCTTCATGTATGCGATAGGTAACTTCATCATTTTTAAATTCACGAATATTTAAACAATGAAATAAATATCCCTCTCTACCCAAAACATTGCAGGGTAAAAACTCACCATAAGGTTCAAAAAAATCAGAAAGGAACTTATATGCACGATTATTCATCAGAATCATTCCTGGATCCCATAGAGAAATATCAGGAATATCAACAGTTCCTTCGTTTTGAAACAAAGTCACATCTAACTGTTTCCAGTATTCTTTGACTCGGATATCTGTTCTTCCTAACTGCATGGCAGTTTTTTCTCCGATATGAGGATCAAGTAGATCAAGATAATCCTCTAAATCAATCCAATAGGATTGATAATTTTTGACATCATCAAATGGTTTTATCATATATGGCTACTTACTCTTTAATTGGTGGTTGTGATACCCGTTCAGGTTGTCTTCCATCACGTAAGATTGATCTAATTGTTGTTAGTCTTCCACGAAGAGCTTTTTCGCCATGAATATCAATAATCTCTGTTAATATCCACTCTTCATAGTTGTGGGTATGTATTTCAGAGTGAGCCATCGCATTAGGCATAGCCCAGTGCCTTAAAACCAGCCGAAGGTGCATCACGTCAAGAAAGAAACATTGGGCGCGAAGCAATGAGCTTAGAGAAGCACCACCCTACCCAAGTTTTGGGGCGTTTTATGAGAGCAGCTGGTCGCCCTAAGCCAAGGCCGAACTTCTGTGCTCATCATCTTGTTCAAGGGAAAGGACAGACACGTTTTGCTTATAGGGCTCGCATTCATATGCATTTCAATGACATTCGTATAAATGATCCGGATAACGGAGCATGGATGCCACGAAATAAAAGAGACAAAAGGCTGCTTGGTATTCATCTAGCTGGGTTTGCACCTGAACCTGTGCAAGCGCTAAAGCTCTTTCGGCTTTTAGATGATTCAGGGCTTTACTCAGAGATTTTTCTCTATTCAGTCGCTGTTCTGCGGTTTCGGTTTTTGGGGCGATTTTTAAGTTATGGGCAGATTTAGCCCGTTCTTCAAACTCAGTAATCGCCCGTTCCAGAGGCGTCATTCCGTGTATGTGTTGTGTCACTCTATGACCGTGATCATATTCCATGTGGATTCCTTGTTATGCATCAGAATTATCTTGTCAATTGCGATAATATTCGCAATGTAGATTCAACTATCGTTACATTGATTAGATCTATTCATCTACTGTATTTGCCACCGAATCTGTTTCTGATATTTTTACACCATAAATAGAAGCTAACTTTTCAATGATTTCGCTATGTTCTTTATCAGCAGGCTGCGATGCATTGAGTCTAGAGACCAAAGATTCACTCACTGTATCTGGCGGGGTTATGTCGTGTTTGACGAGCCATTTAATTCTATTCCATTGATCTGTAGAAATCCAAAGTTCAACTCTAGCCATGGTTAAATGAGGGGGAATTTCTGCTAAGTCTGATGGTGATATGCAACCCGCTAATTCAAGGAAGGATTTATCGTTAAATGGATCATGATCTAATTGGAAGTACTCTTTTAGAATCTTCCTAATAACTGTCTTCTTATCTGGAAGGGCGTGAAAAACTATAGAGAATTCATCCCAGAAACCAGCGTTCGCCTCCCTGCTTTTAAGATCTTCTTGGATAAATTCCAATACCCCATCCTTGAATTCGTGATTCCCTTTTTCTGATATGAGGTGTAATAGTCCGGAGTTTTTCTCAAACGATTTTTTCCAGTTTTTTGCATTTACTTTAGGAATTATTCCGTCAATAAACTCTTTTCCATATTCATCATTACGCTTCGAAAGAATTTTCAAGCATTTTATGAATGTATTAGGCTCTTCAATGTACGAATCCTTTACTCTTTCAAAAGAATTTTTAGAAATTAGTCTGTTGATTATTGCCTCAAGATCGCTATCTTTTGCCCATAAATACTCATCAAAATAAAGAGCTCCTTCATCAACCGCATAGATTCTACCATCACTAGAAGTGGAGGAGAGTATCGCGGTTGTCGCAAATTTGTTTTTGGGTGATCGTGCTAATTCCCAGATTGTAGATAAAGCGTTATTTTTTTCAAGTACGGATAATATTTTATCAACCATTTCTACACTAGGTGCAGTCTGAAAGAAGTTGGAAATATTAACTGGAAGGTTTTTTTCTAGAAGTTTATCATCGTAAACGATGGCAAAGAATGCTGTTAAAGCTGGTAGATTATCCACTGATTCTTGAGCTGTTCGCTGAATAAAATGAGGGTTAGTCAATGACTGCATTATTTGCTTTTCACTATCCGGATCTGCGTTCAGATAGCATTTAATTAATAATTCATATGCTGAGTCTAATGCTAATGCATGGTTCGGATTAACCATCCATGCCATGAGCTTAAGGGTTATTGCCTTGTAGTCGGCTTTCTCGCTGTAAATTTCAAGAGTCTGAATTATGGTGTTGAGTGCCTCTCCACCTGCATTGTTGACATCTATAGACTCAATGAGTGCTGGTAATACTTTTTTGTCAGGTAGCACCTCTGTAAAGCTTAGATTAAGTCTATTTAATGTTTTTAGCCAAGCATTCCAGCTTTGGTTATTTAATTCAGAATAACGCTTTTTTGGATGCTTTATATTAAGTGTTTTAAGATAGTCCATGAGCGAACGAATATTATATAGGGCTTCTTCTTTAAAGCCCTCTTTGCCAAACATGGTAATACTTTTACTGAGCTCAGTGGAAACCTTTGTAGTAAGCCAATTAATGAATTCATTTTTCCGACTCCCTAGAGCAGAAATAAGTGCTTCCATAGCCTCTTTGTAGTCGTGTCTATCTAACTCCCACTTGAGCTCTCTAGACCTCCATTCTTTAAGTAAGTGATCAATATCCTGCTCTGCTCGATCCGTATGGCCTTCAATACCAAGACAAAAAGCTTTTGTGGCTTTAATACGGTACT
>Ga0209081_1000778_pt1 | contig 19241 bp, 18 predicted proteins | sample GOMGulsemesocosm_4_FD_184636 | JGI IMG/M metagenome (GOLD analysis project Ga0209081, IMG submission 184636) | Methane-oxidizing microbial communities from mesocosms in the Gulf of Mexico - GOM15B Gulf of Mexico (SPAdes) (version 2) | ecosystem: Environmental > Aquatic > Marine > Cold seeps... | reverse complement strand
GTTGTACCGATTCCCGGGCCTAGTGCCATCATCACCGCACTCAGCGCCGCAGGCCTACCAACAGACCGCTTTTTGTTTGAAGGGTTCATGCCGCACAAAGCCAGTGGCCGTCGTGAGCGCTTAGCACCGCTGGCGCAAGAAACCGCCACCATTGTGTTTTATGAATCGAAACACCGCATTATCGAAACCCTAACCCTTATGGAAGAATGTTTCGGCCCCGACCGCCTCGCCTGCGTCGCGCGCGAACTCACCAAGGCCTTTGAAACCTTCTACCACGGCACACTCGGTAATATTCGCACCCAACTTCTGGCCGACGCCGACCAGCAAAAAGGTGAATTTGTCGTCATGGTTGCCGGTAACCCAGAACCTATATCAGGCTCAGAGGTTGATACCGAAAAACTGTTTAAATTGCTGCTAGCCGAATTGCCACCGAAAAAAGCCGCCGGTATTATTGCCGAACTGACCGGCGAGAATAAAAAAGTACTGTATCAGAAAGCGCTAGAGATGCAGGGGAAGGTGTAGGAAGAATATGGGGGCGGACACCGAATTTTTTTGGTTCGGTGTCGCGATAGCATCTAATTTATTTGCCTGTTAACGTAAGTAGTTCTTGGGCTTTTAAGTAGAACATGTAGTTGAACTTAACTTTATCTACCCAGCGAATAGGGATCTGCTTTTCACCATAGAATGCACCGGCGAGTTGACCATAAATACAGCCAGTAGTATCTGCATCTTCACCCAAATTTACAGCTTTAAGTAATCCTTCCTCAAAAGATGATGTGCTAAAAAATGCCCACAATACCGCTTCTAATGAATGCAATGCGTATCCTGAGCCTCTGACTTCATCAGCGCTTTTGGTTTTATATGCGCCTTGGGTTATTAACTCTTCAATAGAAGTACACAGTGGGTTAGAGGCCCAGTAAGTCCCTGTAGGGTCATAGATACCATTCAGCAATTCTTCTTTCGATGCACCGTTTAATGCTCCCCAAAGTAAGCCGCCGAAGTATCGGCATGCATCAATCGCTTCGATTGCACCGTGAGTGGTCAACGAGCTTTTGCCCGAATATTCAACAGCTTCTGCAAAGTCGGAAATGTATCGAATAGGCACAGGTGCTAATCGCATCAATGAGCCATTACCTGCACTGTATTTATCTGTCGGGCCGGATTCTGGATTACCTGTAGATAGATAATTTTCAAGCGCCGATTGCACCGTCATACCAATATCGAAACATTCGGCAGTGACACTGAAAGCACCTTCTTTCCACCATTTTATATACAACTCAATCTGATCTTTAAGATCGAACGATTGTGTTCTAACGAGACTGTGTGCAAGACACAACATCATACTGCAATCGTCCGTCCACTCACCGGCCTTAAGGTTAAAAGGCCCGCCGCCCGTAATATCGGTAACAGGGGTAAAGCTACCGGGCTGAGTAAATTCAATTGTTGTACCTAGAGCATCACCGATGGCTGCGCCGATTAATGCACCGCGAGCACGATTTAATTGATCACTACCAATTACGTCTTGTGACAAAGTAGAGAAATAACTTTCATCGATAATTCCTTTTTCAATACCGCGCCTTATGCCTAAATAAGGTGATATCCAGTCTGTTTCGGTCTGGGTCTTTGCTCCAGACATCCTGCTAGTTGCAGAGGGGAACCATAAATCTTGTTTGGACAAGGAGTTTATTCGTTCTCTTTTTTGCTCAAAAGTATTGGTTGTCATATATCCCCATTAAAGTTCTTCTAGCTCGATTATGTTTATCCCGTCTACTTTTGACTTTGAAATAACTTTGAATTTGGTCTTCTTCGCCTGTACCTGATCCGCTTCCATGTCAGAAAACTTGGCGCTATTCCCTTTAGCCTTGCGTTTTTTGCCTTCGAGTTTTAGCTCGCGCGTGGCTTTGGCGAAGTCGATGTAATTGCCTGCGAGGATACCAGACATACGTAAAGATTACTGCAGCATCTGGGCCTTCGCAAAGCACTGTTGTCGGTACGCGACCACAACGAACGAGATCGTATTGAGCAGGTTGCTAGTCAGCTTAGCCAAGGTCGAAACATGGCCTTAGTGTCGGTTGCCGGTAACCCAGAACCTATATTTGGCTCAGAGGTTGATACCGAAAAACTGTTTAAATTGCTGCTAGCCGAATTACCACCGAAAAAAGCCGCCGGTATTATTGCCGAGCTAACTGGCGAAAATAAAAAAGTACTGTATCAGAAAGCGCTAGAGATGCAGGGGAAGGTGTAGGAGCGAAACTTTTTCGCCTCCTACGTTCGGCAGGAGGTTTTATTTTCCTCGACCAGCTTCTAGAATCGGAAGGCCAGCTTCTGTTGGGATATAGATCCTTTCGCCTTTTCCGTCATGAAGACCTTTAATCCATATGTACCTAAGGTACTCTTCGTTTCCTTTTAGCGATTCACCAATTATTCGGTTTGCTTCAGCAGCCGCTTTGGCACTTTCGATATCGGCCAAACCTTCAGCTTTGGCCTTAACTATTTGAGCTTCGCCTTCGGCCTGAGCCAATGTTACTCGGGCTTTGGCTTGCATCAGTGACGCTGTTTCTTGTGCTTTGGCTTCTTCGATCAATATTTGCTTTGACCACTCGGCTTCTTTGAGAGCAGCTCTTCCATGCATTTCCATTCGATATAAGTTGTACTTTGGCCAGCTCCACATTAACAACCCAATGGATATAATTACTGCAAAAAATAGAAATGCTAATGTGCCTAGCGCTAATGCTTGCCTGTTTTGATACACCTGAATTTCCTATCGGTGAATGATGTTGCGGTAATATAGGGCATTTAAAAGCGGGGGCCAATTGATTTTGTTTTGATATAGGAATGATTAGGTAAGGATGGTTGGCGAATGATTTTGAACATGGATCTTTGTTTTTCTGCGTAATATTGGCAGGAGATGACTTGGAAATATAGGTGTTATTTGCATTCGACTTCAATTAAGGCTGTCTATCTTAATGGTATTCGACTTTGCCTTTTGACGGATCGATTTTTCCTTTGAAAGGTGGAAATAGCCAACACCGTGAGAATCCGATGCCTTAGTAAACCCTAAATCTGAATAAAATTGCTTTGACAGATCAAAGTCTTGAGCAGCAATAAACGCTTTAATTTTTATGGTGTTTAGATTTTTCAATGTACGGTTCTTGCTATTAAGGACGCTCTTCGTCGCGGAGTGTTAGCACTTCATATCCGTCGGATGTCACCGCAATCGTATGCTCCCATTGTGCGGAGAGCTTTTTATCGCTTGTTACGACCGTCCAGCCGTCTTTTTTCGTTTTAACTTTTGCTTTGCCTTGGTTGATCATCGGCTCAATTGTGAAGGTCATGCCTTCTTGTAATACCAAGCCTTTTCCTTTCTGGCCATAGTGCAAAACCTGCGGTTCTTCATGCATTTCTCGACCAATACCGTGACCACAGTACTCGCGCACTATTGAGTAGCCGTTCAGCTCTGCGAATTGTTGAATAGCGTGACCAATATCACCAAGAGTTGCTCCTGGCTTTACTACCTTGATTCCCTCCCACAGTGCTTCGTAGGTTTTGTTAACCAAACGCTTAGCCAGCGGAGTAACCTCCCCAACCATGTACATTTTACTGGAGTCGGCAATGAATCCTCCTTGCTCTAAAGTGATATCAACATTAACGATGTCACCGGATTTTAGGCGCAGAGTATCTGTAGGGATACCATGACATACAACATGGTTAACTGATGTGTTTAAAACATATTGGTAGTCGTATTGGCCTTTGCTTGCAGGTCGTGATTTTAATTCATCGATAATGTATCTCTCGGCTAGGTCGTTGATCTCCATTGTCGATGTACCAACTTTGATAAGGTTGTCGAGGTATTTAAAAACTAATGCGAGAAGCCTCCCTGATTCTCTCATCACCTGCAATTCTTCTGTACTTTTCAGTTTGATACTATTCACCGACTATCTTCCTTACTACAACCTCGGCCTGCTTCATTTGTTCGTTCACTATTTGAGAATAAGACATGTTCGGATTGGCCTCTGCGAGCATGCCGATCTTTATCCAATACTCCGCTTGCGCATTTATAGAGCGAACCATGACCGCACTGGCTTTACGTACCTCTTCGTGTAGATCATCACCTATCTTAACAATACCCATAATTCACCAAAATATACGAAGTGTATATGAATCGTATACGTTTCGTGGTGTGGCTGCAAGCGGAGGACTCTAAGTGATTTCTTGAATGGCAGCACTAGACAACAAGCGCTCAACACGAGCGTTACTAAAGAAAACAGTAAAGCTGGGCCTTTCTACTATTCTTTTAGCATTATCACTAAATGGGTAGTTAGTATGCAGGGTGAAACCACCCCAATGCCCGATTCCTCTCGGGATATTCAGCGCGGTCTCAGCGATGCTTCTGCACGCTATAGTGCGCTGGAATCCAATAAAGATGGGCCTTCTAGCCGTTTACTATTGGCCAATTTGCGGGGCGAAGCTCTTCCAGACTCTGTTGACTTGGTCGAATCGACCTTAGCGCGCCGCAATATCTGGCTGCGTTTTCCTGCCGCTTTAGAGGTGCTTTTTCAAGCGGACACGTTAGAGCCACGACGCAGGCTTCTGCTCGTATGCGCCCTTATCGGCTGCTTCGGTACGATAGTCGGTACTCTTAATGCTGATCAATTAGCACCTGATATCTCGCCAATGATCTGGCGTATTCTTTGGATTTGGGAAGCCTTGGCGCTGCTGTGTACCGCAACTGTGTGGTTTCTGCCAAAGCGGTTACGCCGAAATTGGCAAGGTGAGGCCTTAACTGCATTCTTCGCATTCACTATAGATGTCATACTCATTTGGTGGGCACAGGCGAGTTCCTTGGATACCTCCATCACTCATTCGGCTACGGCTATGATTGCGGTCATTTTTGTCTGCATCGCCGCTAGGTTGCGCTTTTATTGGGCGCTTGGCATGGCGGTGGCGGTATTTTTGAGTTACTCCGTGTTTGTGCAGGGCAATACGCCAACACAGGAAATGGTGATATCGGGCAATATTGCGCTTATGGCGTTAAGTTTTATTTTTGTATTATCGGCCAACTATACCTTTGAACACCGTGAGCGTCGAAACTGGTTACTGCGTAAATACGATGATCAGCAGCGTGATGTCTTAGTTGAGACGTCGCAGTATTTACGCACTTTGGCTGCGCAAGATCCGCTCACCGGATTATATAACCGACGGCAGTTTGATGCTGAGTTGGCCCGCTTTTGGAGTGAAGCTACTCAAAGTGGGCAGGGGTTGGCCCTGCTGATGCTAGATGTCGATTTTTTTAAACGCTACAACGATACCTATGGTCATCCTGCGGGTGACACTTGCTTGATTAAAATAGCCGAGCAGTTGTCTCTGTTAGCGCTAGCTCGTGGTGGGGTAGCGGCGCGTATAGGAGGCGAGGAATTTGCTGTGCTTTTGCCTTTACACACAGCAGAACAGGCGGAGGCGGCGGCAACGACGTTGTGCGAAGCAATACGTGCGGCACGAATTGAGCATCGGGAGTCGAGCGTCGCTGAGTATGTGACCGTGTCAGTAGGGGTCGCGCAGTTGGCGCCTAGCGTTAATGATACGCCTTCTGAACTGATCGCTTTGGCAGATCAGGGTTTGTATCAAGCTAAGTCGAACGGTCGCAACCAAGCATGTTCGGCTACCACACTTACCTCACCTATCATGCACAATAATGAGCGGGATGTTAGCAATACTTTTGATGCCGATGATATTGATCCTGCCGCTGTGCCTTTGTTACATGAGCCCGAAGTACAAAGTTATATTAAAATATTAAAAGATAAATTTATCTGGCTACGCTTTCCTGCGGAGATCGAGCGTGTTTACCGCAATCATAACGCGGAACAAAGACGCAAACATTTAGCATTAGTAGCCGTTGTTGGTCTAATTATTTACAACTTTTATGTTTATGCCAACAGTGAATTATTTGCAGATGTTGCTGAGAAAGCGGTGACGTCGCAACTCTATTTAACCGTGACTTTACTGATTTTTACGTTGGTTATGTATCAACGAGTCATGTCGCCGGTGTGGCGCGAGTTTAGTTTTTGCTTGGGCACCTCCATTGTTGCAGTCGTTAGCGCTTGGCTTATGTCGCAAAGTCTGCTGCTTACCGCGTTAACCTATGCTGTGTGTCTTTCGCTTATTCCAATGTTTTCAGGTGTGGGAGCGCGACAGCCTTTTTGGTTTACTTTCGCATCCGCGACAGTCACTTTAATTGCTACTATGCTGCTTTTTGATCCGGTCGGTGACGTCTTTAAATTAGTGTATTTAGATACGGTTTTTATTCTTGCTAGCAACACTGTTTATACATTGATATTGGCCTATACCTTGGAATATGGAGCGCGCAAAGAGTGGCTATTTTCGCAAATTGAGCGAGTACAAAATACCGCGTTAGTAAAAGCTACTGAACAATTGCATCGACTTTCGATATCGGACCCATTAACAGGAATACGTAACCGTAGGCAGTTTGAAGTTGATTTTGATCGAATCTGGGAGGAGAGCCAAAAAGAAGCTCAGCCCGTTGGTTTACTGATTATTGATGTGGATTTTTTTAAGCTTTACAACGATAGCTACGGTCATCCAGCCGGTGATGCGTGCCTGCAGCGGGTTGCTGTAGTGATCAATGAAACTGCTCAGGCATCTAAAGGCATGGCAGCGCGTTTAGGTGGAGAAGAGTTTGGTGTATTGCTTCCTGGCGGCGATCTGGATCAAATCGTATTGCTTGGAGAAAAAATCTGCGCAGCGGTGCGCAATAAAAGCATCGACCATAAAACTACAACGGTGGATGGGCAAAAAGCGATTACGGTAAGTGTGGGCGCAGCCAGTTTGATTCCTAGTAAGGCACTTCCCAGTAGTAAGCTGTTAGCGGTTGCTGATGATGCTTTATATCAGGCTAAAGAACATGGGCGTAATCAGGTATCGAGTTTATCTGAGCCAGTACTATAAGTGGGATAGTTAAAAAGCAGCTGGCTTTAAATTTCTGGCTGGTATTGAGTTTTTGCCTCACCGCATGCGGTAACGGTTTAGTTAGAAACAGTAACCTCTACAAAATTATACACTTCGAAATAGCCATGAATATTCCTGCCTCATCATATAACCTATTGATATTTAATAGGTTTTCGATTCATCGAAAAAACCATGCTCAAATCTAAAGATAATTCGATTTTTCCATTTTTCTTCTGGCAGCTAGAGTAAATTTTCATTCTAACTCGTCCGCTAGCGGACACAGGAGATCAGTATGAAGATTAAGATTCAGGCTCGTCACGTTGCTCTAACTAAAGATTTAAAAGACTATATAAAACGTCGTATTAGTTACGCGCTGGGTTCTCGTGACGATAAAATCGAGCGAATTGTAGTGACTTTGTCAGACGTCAACGGTCCTAAAGGCGGTGAAGACAAACGCTGTAAAGTCCTGATTAAGCTAGATGGCAAAAATGATATTGTGATCGACGATAAAAAGGAGCATTTTCACTCAGCTATTGATCTTGCCGTTGATCGAGCTAGCCGAGCCGTTTCGCGTCGAATTGAGCGATTGCAAAATAAAGCAAGAAAACTAAAACATTCCTTCAGATCTAAAAGTTCGGAAGAGCGTGAGACAGATCGGTTGTACGAAGATTATGAAAATGAGTACGGATATTAATTTAATTTCTCATTTATGCGAGAAATAATAATGATCAGTCAGTGTTCGGCTGATCATTATTAAAAATACAATTTAATTTCTGAGTTTAACTATTTCGCGGCTGTCTGATCATCACCCAATGGCGGACTTTTAAACCTTTCATCACTCCCTCATGTACTACTTCAAACCCATAATGCCGGTAGAGGTTAATATTGGCTTCGTTGTAGGTATCTAAGTAGCAGGACTTTTGTTCTAGGTCGGCGCGTTCGAGCATTGGTGCTATCAGTTGGGTTGCAAGGCCTTGGCCACGCGCTTCTTCTATGAGGCCCAGAATGTATAGATAGTAATGGGGCGCATTTATAAGCGTTTCATGCAGTTGCTGCATTTGCGCGCTGGCTCGAATTTGTCGCAGTATCGCTTTAACACCCTGTTTATCGAGCATGGCGATGCCGCCGTGACGTATTTCATCCATTAGGGTGTGCTCAGCATTTTCTGATGCTAGCCACAAAGCGGCACCCACTATTTGGTTGTTGGCGTAAGCCAACGTGACTTCACCATTGGCGAGCGAGTGACTAACAAGAAAGCGGAAGGTGTAATACGACAAGGCACTGGAGCTTTTTTCATAAGGAAAGAATGAGCATATCAACGGGTCATGAGCGAAGGCTCGGGCCAGTGGCGTCGCGATGTCTTCAATTGGCGTGGTCATCTTCGCTATCCTTGATTGCACGCTGCTAGAGATTAATAGAGCCGGTAAGTTACCAGTGCAGTTGGATGGGGGCAAGTTTAGGACTTTACTCGCAAGTTTTTCAGTGCCCTCGTATGTACGTTCTTCAGATTATTTTCGATTGATTCACTCATGAGATCTTATCGTTACAAACATATAGTTTACATGTGAACTATGTAATGTTTACATGTGAACTACTTTGACGAAGATAAGGTCGATTGCAGTGGATAAGCGTTTATTCTTTTTACTCAATATGGCGCAAAAAAAGCTCTTTAAGCATATTGATAGTATGTGCGAGCAAGAGCTTGATGCATCAGTAACACAGTTAGCTGCGTTGATGTATATCGCCAAAGTAGCGGGTTGTGGACAAAAGGATGTTGCTCAAGCGCTGGAGCTTAATAAATCGGCCATCACGGGTTTGGTGACTCGGATGGAAAAAAATGGATTAGTGCAACGTGTCAGTTCAGATGATGATGCGCGTGCCGTTAAGCTTTGGCCTACACCTGAAGGCATCGATAAAATCGAGCGATTAAAGCCATTAGTCGACGAGTTGAATAATGAATTTCAGCGAGAATTTAGCGCTGAAGAAATAGCCACCGTATTACGCTTTTTCAAGTTTATCCTTAATCGCTTTTAATTACCCATAAGTCGTGAGGGGGAGTATGTCTTATCGTATTGAAAAACTACAAACAGCTGCAGGTCATTCGATTGTTTCTCGGGTTTTTCCTGCGCAATTAAATGATCAACAGCTGGCGAATGGTGTTTGTATTATTGCTCCTGCTACAGGGGTTGCTCAGTATTTATATGATGACTTTGCCTATTGGTTAACTGCGCGCGGGTACAACGTAGTGACCTTTGATTACGATGGTGTCGGTTTGTCGGTCGATCGACATGCTCAGTACAGTAAAAGTGATATTTTAAGTTGGGCATCTAACGATTGCCCGGCAGTATTGGCGTTTGTTGAGCAAGAGTTTCCTACTCAAGAACGCACTTGGATCGGACATAGTGTCGGGGGCCAAGTGCTGGGTATGATGGCGAGTACCGATAAAATAGATCGCGCTATTACTGTAGCCAGTGGCACCGGAACCTGGTGGTATAACTCCATGCCTACTAAGCGATTTATATGGTTTTTGTGGTACATCTTAGTGCCAGTGACAGTACCGATATTTGGTTATTTTCCTGGTGAAAAGGTTAAGTTGATGTGCAACATGCCGAAGGGTGTAATGCTGCAATTGCGTCACTGGTGTTTAAATAAGGAATATGCCATTGGCAGCGAAGGACAGTGGCTTCGAGATCGTTTCGCTAACGTAAAAACTCCCATAACGGCTATTGCTTTTAGTGATGATGACATGATGTCGATGAAGAACGTCGACTTGTTACACCGGTACTTTGTGGGAGCACCAATGACCCGTATTACCGTAACGCCAAAGGATATTAATCAGAAGCGTATTGGTCACATTGGCTGGCACCGTAAGTGTTACCAAGAAATGTGGGACAAGGTTTTTACGCCAGTGCTAGGTGCATAGAGTAAACACTGGTTATAGCGGATGGAGGCATGGGGCTTCTTCCGCTATAATCTTGCGCCCTCTTTGTTTGGAACCTTAGCATCGTGACTCATGTTTTAATCGTTCACAATCCTGTTTCAGGAAGCGGTAGTATGCCCTTGATCGATCGCGTGATTGCAGGGCTTCGCGTCGAAGGGATGACGGTCGATTACTATGCCACTCAAGCAGCTGGCGATGCGACTCGCTACTTATTAGCGTATGACGGCGAGTTAGATATAGTACTTGCTGCCGGTGGTGATGGCACAGTCAATGAAGTTGTTAACGGCCTTGTTGATCGTGATGCCAGTTCTTATCGTTTAGCGCTTATTCCTACTGGTACAACGAATGTTTTGGCTAAGGAATTGGGGATTAGCCGTAACGCCGCCAAAATCGTCAGAATGATTCGTGATGGCGCAACCCGTTTGGTGTATCCAGGACGTATCAACGGTCGTCGCTTTTTGCTAATGGCAGGGGTGGGTTACGACGCTTGGGTTGTTGATAACGTGAACCTTGATCTTAAAAAGCGCGTGGGGAAATTCGCTTATATTCTTTCAATGCTGAAGCATTTAAAGCTATTTGGTTCTAAGCGCTATCACCTAAATATTGATGGAAGGGAATACCAAGCGAATTCTGTTGTCGTAACCAATGGTCGTTATTATGGTGGCTCTTTTGTGATTTCTCGACACGCGGACTTGAGTCATCCGAAGACCCAGATATTAATGATGTCGAGCCAAAATCCAGCGCGTTTTTTGCTAACACTGCTGGCTTTACCCTTTGGAATGCTAGAGCGTATGCCTGGTATCGTATCGGTCTCTGGTGAGCACATTGTTATCACGGATGCCGATCATAACGAACATAATCCAGAGCCCGTGCAAGCCGATGGCGACTCGCTAACGCAGTTGCCGCTTGAAATTCGCATGGAAAATATAGCGTTGAATATCATCGCACCAGTTCGATAACCGCTTGGTTTGTTTCGCTCTAGCCAGTCTGGCCAGACATCAAATATGGTTTTGTGTGGCCGCAGCGTGGTTTATGTAGCACTAAGCAGTCTGGCCGAGACAGTCGATGAGGATTCGTGTAGACTCCGGCGCGGAGTTGACTAGGCAGTCGCCGCTTGCGTAAGCAAGGGGAGGAAAGTCCGGGCTTCATAGGGCAGAGTGCCAGGTAACGCCTGGGAGGCGCGAGCCTACGACAAGTGCAGCAGAGAGCAAACCGCCGATGGCTATCTTCGGATAGCACAGGTAAGGGTGAAAGGGTGCGGTAAGAGCGCACCGCGCGACTGGCAACAGTTCGTGGCATGGTAAACTCCACTCGAAGCAAGACCAAATAGGTTCCCTATAGGCGCGGCCCGCGCTGGGAACGGGTAGGTTGCTTGAGCCTGTGAGTGATTGCAGGCCTAGACGAATGACTGTTCAAGACAGAACCCGGCTTATCGGTTGACTCCACTTGAACACTAAAGCCCCGAGAACTTGTTTCTCGGGGCTTTTTTATTGGGTGCAAGCCGGTTCTGGGAACAGTCACTGTTCAAGACGGCTCATGTTAAAACTTGGGCTTATCGGTTGACTCCACTTGAATACTAAAAGCCCGGTCAAAGAAATTTGATCGGGCTTTTTTATTGGGTGCAAGCCGATTTTGGAACAGTCACTGTTCAAGACATCTCATGTTAAAACTTGGGCTTATCGGTTGGCTCCGCTTGAATACGAAAAGCCTGATCAAAGAAATTTGATCGGGTTTTTTATTGGGTGCAGGCCGATTTTGGAACAGTCACTGTTCAAGACATCTCATGTTAAAACTTGGGCTTATCGGTTGGCTCCGCTTGAATACGAAAAGCCCGATCAAAGAAATTTGATCGGGCTTTTTTATTGGGTGCTAGCCGGTTCTGGGAACAGTCACTGTTCAAGACGGTTTTCGTAAAAAAGACACTAGTCTCAGACTTTATTCCTACTGTCATCACTTGTTCATCTTGGCGTTTTAGTATGCCTTCCTCTGTTTACGAACGTCCGGGTTCGTTCTTTTCATTGTTAAACTTAGGAATAGTTATGACATTTAATAAATCCTTACTAGCCACAGTTATTACATCTATCGCGTTAACGGGTTGTGGCGGTGATTCGTCTAACAATAATTCATCGGTAGTGGTTGATGAGAGCCCGGTCGCTGAAGCTTTTACCGATAACTTTCCAGCGGATGGTGTTGTGCTGCCTTATAGCGTCTTGCGCGCTGATTTGGTTGATGTAAGCACGGCTTTACCATTTGAAATACGTAATGGTGGCTTTGGTTCGGCAATGACGAAAGACCCCGCGAGTGAAAATCGTTTTTATGCATTAACCGACCGCGGCCCTAATGCGACCTTTAATACGGGTTCATACGGTAAGGGAAAAAAATTCCCTACACCAGATTACACGCCTCGTATCGGTTTGTTTGAAGTGAGCACCAGCGGTGAAATTTCGTTAATTAAAACCGTGTTATTAAAACGTCCTGATGGCACGTTAATTACCGGTTTACCGAATACTTCTGCATTGGGTGGAACGGGTGAAACCCCTTACAACGCGGATGGATCACCGGTTTTGGTCGATGGCAGCAAGCCTTACGATGAAACCACAAATCCCGTTAAGCTAGATGATTACGGCTTAGATCCTGAAGGTCTTGTTGCATTAAAAGATGGCTCTTTTTGGGTGAGTGATGAGTACGGCCCACATATGGTTCACTTTGATGCGGACGGTAAAGAAATTGATCGTATTAATGCCTTCGCTAGCGATACGCGTGTAACACACCATTTGCCAGCGGAATTTGCATATCGTCGCGCTAATCGTGGTATGGAAGGTTTGGCGATCACGCCAGACGAAAAAACATTGGTTGGTATTATGCAATCGACCATGCAATTACCAAACAAGTCGGTTCAGAATATGGATCTTACTCGTATCGTCACGGTTAACGTTGAAGATGGGGCGGTTCATCAGTATCTGTATAAGCAAGAAAAAGGCGCTAACTCGAACTCAGAAATTGCAGCGCTCAGTGCTACAGAGTTTTTGGTTATCGAACGCGATGGTAGTTTCCTTTATGGCGGTCCTGACGGCACCGAAGCTGCTAATCCTTCGGCGATGAAACATGTCTATCGTATTGATTTAAGTACCGGTACTGACATCGAATCTATCGCTGCTTCAGGCGATTTAGTTCAAGACGAAGATCTTGGGTTAACGATTGCTGGTAATACGCTGGAACAACAGGTTCTAGCGGATGGCGACTGGTCGACGTTAAGCAGCAATAACATTGTGCCGGTAGAGAAATCTTTGGTGGTGGATATGGTTGCTGAAGTGAACTATGCCCACGATAAAATGGAAGGCCTTTGGGTTATCAACGATAAGTACTTGGGTGTACTCAACGATGATGATTTTGCCACTTGGTCTACCGCTGAAGGTGATTTAGAGCAAAAGATGTTGGACACCAATACGATTGACGGTAACCACCTGTATATCGTTCCGGTTGATCTGTCTGTTGCTCAGTAAAAAATCCTAAAGGCAATTCTCTGATAAACTAGCGCCAATATTCATTGGCGCTAGTGACATGCTGTTTTTCTATTCTGATTCGTTAGCAATTTCTTCTGTTTTGCTTCCCCTTTTATTCGTCGCTTTGAGTGTCTTCGCTTTGCTACTCGATCGCTTGTTGGGCGAGCCGGCACAGTTTCATCCTTTGGTTGGCTTTGGTCGCTGGGCGAGTTGGTGGGAGCAGCGGTTAAATCAAGGGAACGGCAAGCTTGGTATAGTCATCGGTGCTTTGGCTTTAGCGATTGTGCTATCGCCTTTATTACTCGTGGTTTGGCTGTTTGCACTTTTGGCTGATGTATCGCTGGTGGGCTGGTGTCTTGCTCAGGTGGCTGTACTGTATTTATGTATTGGTTGGCAAAGTTTGCAGCAACACGCATTGGCAGTGTGGCAAGCATTGATGGCGGGCGATATTGATCAAGCACGCTTAAAACTCAGTTGGATCGTCAGCCGTGATGTTGCAGAGTTAGATGCTGATGAAATTGCCCAAGCGGATATCGAAAGTGTTTTAGAAAATTCTTCGGATGCTTTATTTGCTTCGTTATTCTGGTTTTTTATTGGTGGCGCTGTTTTCACATTGTTGCATCGTTGGGTCAATACCTTAGATGCTATGTGGGGCTATAAAAATAATCAGTTTTTATATTTCGGTAAAGCGGCTGCGCGTTTGGATGATGTACTGGCGTATATCCCCGCACGCTTAACCGCGCTGTGTTTTATTCTAGTCGCTGGTAAGCACGGTATGAAAGCGATGGCGTGTTGGCGAGTTCAGGCGCGTGATTGTGCTAGCCCTAATGGCGGTGTGGTAATGACCACAGGTGCGGGCGCGTTGAACGTACGTTTAAGTGCGCGGGCATGCTACCACGGTGTTTGGAAGGACAAGCCAGCAATGGGATTTGGATCACCGGCTACCCCAGTGGATATCCCAGTGTCGATTATATTGGTAAGCCGTGCTTGTATATTCGCTTTGAGCATGTGCGCTTTAGTTGCGTTAGCTTTTGCATTAACGAGCACGTTATAAATGGCGATTCAAATAAAGCCACTATTGCAGAGTGTTGCGCATGGCGCGAACTTGTCTTATGCCATACAAAAATTTGGTGGTGCGCGATCAGAATGGTTGGATCTATCCAGTGCTGTTAGCCCGTTCAGTTGGTGGGCGGACAATAAGCAAAAAGTCATTTTTCCTGAAGCTGTTTTTCACGATTTGCCATCATTTAACGATGAATTAAATCAGACAATACAAGCGTATTACGGTATTGCTGGGCTTGCCGTCGCGGGAAGTCAGGCTGCTATTCAAGTTTTGCCGCAGTGTTTTACTCGTGCAACGGTTTGGGTGTTAGCAGGGGCTTATGGTGAACATGCGGCTTGCTGGCGTGCCGAAGGGCATACAGTTGTAGAATTAACCCAAGACGAGATCGAAGTTAACTTTTTAAACGGTACGGATTTTCCCGATGTTTTAATTGTGGTTAATCCGGGAAATCCCAGTGGTGAATTATTTTCGTCAGCTGATTTGCAACAGTGGGCAAAACAATTAGCCACTGTTGGTGGTTACTTGGTGTGTGATGAAGCCTTTATTGATGCGACGCCAGAACAAAGCATCTTGGCTGATGATATGCCGGCTAATATGATTGTCTTGCGATCATTGGGTAAGTTCTTTGGCTTAGCGGGTCTGCGCTTTGGTGTGTTGTTCGCCAGTGGTGATATCAGAGCCGCACTGGCCCAGCGTATCGGGCCGTGGCCGCTTGCAGGTGCAAGTCTGTGGTTGGCGCAACAAGCGCTTAAAGATATAGCGTGGCAATGCGCTCAACGCCAGCGTTTGCAAGAATGCAGTGGAGCAATGAGAGAAGCTTTGACGAGTTTCAATCTGATCGGGAGCACTTCGCTATTTTGTACTTTGGCCGTGCCTAACGTTGCCGCTGCGCAAGTTTTATTGGCTGAACATAAAATTTGGACGCGTTGTTTTCGTCAGCAAGGATTATTGCGTTTGGGGTTAGTACAACCGCATGAATTAGAGCGTTTAAGGCTAACACTCGATAAATTGAATAAACCCGTCTAGATGTCGTTGCAGACGTTGGCGAGTTTGGTCATCAGTAAGTTGCATCTCAGCATTAAACTTCTGATTTATTCCGGCAATCATCATTTCATGGCTGTTATGTAGTTTAGATAGGCAAGCATCGAACACTAACTTCAAATGCGCTTGTGCACGAGCGCCTCCAACGGGGCTAACAGCTTGAGTTATAAAAGTGACTGGCTTATCTTTTAAGCAAGAATTAAACGCTGGACGTGACGCCCAATCAATCGCATTTTTAAGGACCGCAGGAATACTATGATTGTATTCTGGGGTGCAGACAATAATGCCGTCTGCGTCTTCAATTTGAGCGATGAGAGCACTCATCGCTGTGTCATTGATCTCTATGTCGTCGGAATAGAACGGCAAGTTATCAAGCTGTGGTCGTGCGGTTTGGTGAGCAATCAATAGCTCGCTGACAACATCTAATAGACCAAGGCTGTAACTGTTTTTGCGAAAGCTACCCGACAACAATAGAAATTTCATTTTCGATTCCAAATCTGCTTAGAAAAACTCTGGCAGTTCATTAAAAAGATTCTTCAAGCCATCAGACCAAGCGGTGCGTAGCTTTAGGAAATGCTCGTCATTTTCATCTAAGCGGCGAATGCCAGGGTTATCGAGAAGATTGGCCGGATATGAAATCGTATCGAGTGGCATACCTACTGACAGGTTACTGCGTAACGTTGAGTCCATTGAGATCAACGCGCATTGTATGCCTTTGGCTAGCGGAGTTTCCCAAGTAATAACCCGATCAAGGATAGGCTTGCCATACTTGCTCTCACCAATCTGAAAATACGGTGTGTCTTCAGTCGCTTCAATAAAGTTACCTTGTGGGTAAACATGAAAAAGACTTGGCTCATCGCCTTTGATTTGACCGCTTACCAATATGTTGCAACCAAAATCAATCCCCTGATTCTGGCCTTCGTCGCGGCTAATAACGTGACGAATTGTGCGCCCAATCAGTTCGGCGACTTCAAATAGTGAACCTACATTAAGGATGTGGCGTTCTTCATGCTGAATACCATGACGCAGGATGTTGATAACGCTTTGCGTACTAGCCAAGTTGCCCGCACATTGCAGAAAAATGACTCGATCACCGGGGATATCGAACACGCTCAGTTTACGAAAGCTCGCAATGTGGTCGACACCCGCATTGGTGCGAGAATCTGAGCACAAAACCAAACCTTCTCGAAGTTTGAGCGCAACACAATATGTCATAACTTAGCCTGCTAGATGATTAGCCGGTATTCCTATCCGGTTTTGCGCCTGTTAGGTATCGCAGAAAACGCTTCCGTGCCGTGGCCGGATTTTACACTGCGTAGCGGGCAGGCGTCGAGATGATCCAATCCCACGGCTAACTTTAGATGACGGCTCGGAGTCGTCAATCCGAGTTGTACGTCGAATGTATGCCAGCTGTCATCTAACCAAGCCTCAGCCCATTGATGGCTTTTCATCTCTTTCGCATCAGGGCTATACAGGTAGCCGCTGACATAGCGAGCTGGAACGCCGGTATAACGGCAGCACGATAGGAAGACATGAGTGGCGGAGATGCTATCCCCCCACAAGTGTGCAAAGGCGTCGGCTGCGCTTGAAGGATCCGCGTTAGGGGTCGATTCTTTGCGTAAGCGCGTTTGTAGATCGTTGATGAGTCCACATAAGCCATCATGGGTGCTGGTAAATTGCGGGCTTGTGGTCATGTAGTCGCGCAAGGCTTTATCTGGTTTGGTCAGGTCGCTTTGGCGCAGGTACACAAACGGGGATAGTTCGTGATCATCGTCTTCGAGTAAGTCATCCATAATTTCAATTTCTCCAGAAACGGTTATATCAAAGTTGCTATGTGGTTCGTCGATGGTGAAAACATGCATGACATTTCCATATCCATCAGTAATTTCATTGGCGTCTGTCGGCAGGGATAGAGACCAGTTTAAAACCTTTTGTCGCCCACTATCGAAAGGTGTCAGTCGTAAATATTGCACGCTGTGGCGTGTAATTTCTTCGAACTCGAAATGTGTCGTGTGTTCAATTGCGAGTTTCATAGGCTTTCTCCGTTTATACCGCTTCCATGTAAGCGGTATGAATACTGTTAGCGATGGTTTCTATACGTGCGAGAAAATCGGTTAGATAGGAGTGCAATCCTGTTTCGCGGAAAATATAGTCACTGTCACCAAATTGAATGCGTGCATACTGCACGGCTACTAAGCGTTTGGCGGCTTGCCCTGATTTACCTTCTATGTCTTGTAAAATATCGTTAGTGGCTTCCAAACATGCTCGAATAGATCGTGGTACTTCTGCGCGCAAAATAAGCAGCTGCGCGACTTTTTCTGGGGTTATGCGGTCGCCAAAAATATCTTGGTAGGCTTCATAAGCGCCGAGGGAGCGCAGCACGGCGACCCATCGGTAGTATTCAAGCGAACCTTCGTCATCTTGTTGATTTTCGATTTGATATTTAACGTCGAGAATTCGGGCGGTGTTGTCCGCGCGTTCTAAAAATGTTCCTAAGCGCAGAAAACGAAAAGCATCGTTACGTAAACTGGTGCCATAAACAGCGCCGCGATATAAATGACTGCGTTCTTTTACCCAATCGAAAAAGCGACTGGCATCGCCGACGCTACCGGAGCGCTTCATGGCTTGAAGATCAATCCACGTTGAATTAATGGCTTCCCAGCTTTCGCTACTGATTTTACCGCGCACCGATTTCGCATTGTCTCGGGCACTATTGAGACAGCTAATAACGCTACTTGGATTTAATGTATCCAATGCGAAAAACTGCAAAATAGTATCGCGATTAACGATGCCGTAGCGTTCCATAAAGTCTTCATAGGTCGATGATATTTTTAGCGGCGCTATTAGTTCTTGTTCGGCAATTTCTTTGTTTGGCATCATAGAAACGGTGAAGCTAACGTCGAGCATGCGTACGGTATTTTCCGCACGTTCTAAATAACGTGATAACCAGTAAAGTTCGCTCGCAGTCCGGCTCAGCATAATTCATCCTCCAGAATCCAAGTGTCTTTGGTGCCTCCACCTTGGGAGGAGTTAACAACGAGTGAGCCTTTTGTTAATGCCACTCGAGTTAAACCACCGGGGACTAGATGAGTTTCTTTTCCGGTAAGAAGGAAAGGACGTAGATCGATATGCCGAGGTGCAATTCCTTCATCAACAAATGTAGGACAGGACGACAAGGATAAAGTTGGTTGAGAAATATAATTGGCCGGATTGTTTTTCAGTTGTACACGAAATGCTTCGATTTCTTGCTTTGTTGCCTTCGGACCAATCAACATGCCATAGCCGCCAGCGCCATGTACTTCTTTTACGACGAGTTTATCTAAATTATTGAGCGTATATTTTAGATCATCGGCTTTGCGGCATTGGTAGGTTGGTACATTGTTTAGAATGGGTTCTTCACTGAGATAAAAGCGAATCATATCGGGAACAAATGGGTAGATAGATTTATCGTCAGCAACGCCGGTGCCGATAGCGTTCGTTAGAATGATATTACCGGCACGATAAACAGATGTTAGCCCAGGCACGCCGAGCATAGACCCAGCATTAAAGGTTAGCGGATCCAAAAATGCATCGTCTAAACGTCGATAAATCACGTCAACACGCTGCGGACCAAGCGTGGTGCGCATGTATACGAAGCCATTTTTCACGAAAAGGTCTTGGCCTTCGACTAACTCAACGCCCATTTGCTGCGCTAAAAAAGCATGCTCAAAATACGCGCTATTGTATCTGC
>Ga0209081_1000777_pt1 | contig 19254 bp, 18 predicted proteins | sample GOMGulsemesocosm_4_FD_184636 | JGI IMG/M metagenome (GOLD analysis project Ga0209081, IMG submission 184636) | Methane-oxidizing microbial communities from mesocosms in the Gulf of Mexico - GOM15B Gulf of Mexico (SPAdes) (version 2) | ecosystem: Environmental > Aquatic > Marine > Cold seeps... | reverse complement strand
CGCGGCGAAAGTTCTTTTCCGCCTCTTCAGGTTGCTGCTCCATTTGATAGAGCAGAGCCAAGCCATTGTAGGCCCCGGCGGCTTTACTGTTGAGAGCCAAGGCTTTATTGAGGTGGTGTCTGGCGAGCTCTTTCTCTTGTTTACGCAGGTAATTGAGCGCGAGCTGAATGTGCGTCTCTTCTGCTTTCTTCAGGTCTATTCCCTTATCCGGCCCATTGGTGGTGGTTACGCAAGCCGCCATCAAACACAGGGCTGTTAATACCAGAAGACGCTTTAAAACCTGCACAGATCTCTCTCCTCTCTCTTGAGCTTATTGGGCTAGTCACTTTACTTGCCAGCGCGTCCACAGAAAGGCGCCAACGAGAGTTCAATGTGTTGGTTAGCTATCTATTATTTTAACGGGCTCTTCTTGTGCTTGTGCTGCCGCGCGGTAGCGTTCACTGCGTTTGGTACGATCGTTAATCGTACCCGCCAGCTGACCACAGGCTGCGTCAATATCATCACCGCGCGTAGTGCGCACGGTGGTGATGAAACCCGCATTGACCAGAATATCTTTAAAGGTGCGCAACATGGTGTTGCTAACACGCTCATAATCTACCAAATCAAATGGATTAAAGGGAATCAGGTTGATCTTAACCGGCACATCTTTCAATAGCTCAACGAGTTCGTGAGCGTGGTGCGGGCGATCATTAACATTCCTAATTAACGTGTATTCGATGGTGATCTTGCGGCGATTATCCGGCAAGCCTTCGATATAGCGCTGCGCTGACTCAAGCAGCATAGCGATTGGGTATTTTTTGTTGATCGGCACCAGCTGGTTACGCAGCGCGTCATTGGGCGCGTGCAGAGAAATGGCCAAGCAAACGTCGGTCACACCGTTAAGTTTATCCAGAGCCGGGACAACACCTGAAGTACTCAGAGTCACGCGACGCTTAGACAGACCGTAACAGTTGTCATGCATCATCAAATTCATGGAGTCGACCACAGGGTCGAAGTTCAGCAGTGGCTCCCCCATTCCCATCATCACCACATTGGTAATAATGCGGGGGCGGTCTTCACCAAACTGTCCATAGGATTTCGCCGCCAACCACACCTGACCAATAATCTCAGCAGGGGTTAGGTCGCGGTTAAAACCTTGCTTTCCGGTAGAGCAGAAGCTGCAATCGAGTGCGCAGCCCACCTGTGAAGAAACACACAGGGTACCTCGGTCACCGTCGGGGATCAGCACGGTTTCAATAATGCTGCCGCCGGTCACTTTAATCAAAAATTTGCGTGTGCCGTCGGCTGAGTCTAACTGTTCCAGCACTTCAGGTGCACGCACCTCCGCCAAGCGGTTAAGCTTTTCGCGGAGGGCCTTGCTGATATTGGTCATGTCGTCGAAGTCATCGACGCCCATCTGGTGGATCCACTTGAGCACCTGAGTGGCACGGAAGCGCTTTTCGCCTATCGATTCAAAAAAAGATTCCAACTTGCTCTGGGACAAACCCAGCAGGTTTACTTTTTCCACAACTACCGCAGTAACCGTTTGATCGGCGTCCGTGCTCTGTACTGACTCAGGGATTTGATTGCTCATAGCGATACCTCAGGAAGACCAATCACGAATTAACGTGGGCAGATTTCTTCGTTGCTGAAGAAATAAGCAATCTCACGGGCAGCAGACTCGGTAGAGTCAGAACCGTGTACAGCGTTAGCATCGATGGTTTCAGCGAAATCAGCGCGGATAGTACCGGCAGCGGCTTCAGCTGGGTTAGTCGCACCCATCAGATCGCGGTTGACTAGGACAGCGCCTTCGCCTTCAAGCACCTGAACAACAACGGGGCCAGATGTCATGAACTTAACCAGATCGCCGAAGAAAGGGCGTTCTTTGTGCTCAGCGTAGAAGCCGCCAGCTTTAACGTCGTCCAGCTGCATCATTTTCATGGCAACAATGTTCAGGCCAGCTTTTTCAAAGCGAGCAGCGATTTCACCCACTGCATTTTTAGCAACGGCGTCAGGTTTGATGATGGACAATGTGCGTTCAACGGCCATTGGGGTCTCCAGAAGTATTAAGTGATAAAAGTAATGCCCACAGGACTTAAAACAGCCCCGTGAGCGAGGAAAGCCGTGCGCAAGCGCCCACCACTTCCCGAATGGTTAACCAGCGGATTATACGCAGATTCCTAGGGCTTTTATACGCAAGAAACTCGTTTTTTGACGCCGTTCGCCTAGGTTTCAATACTTACACAGGGAGAAGCCATAACATAACGGCCAATACTCATATAAAAACAACTCACTACCCACTCCAAAACACAGTAATCACGCTACTGGGGCAGCTCGATCACCAGGTCGGTAGTGCCTAGACGCAGCTGACACCCTAGACGCGAAGACGGCCCAAAACCATAGGCCTGGCGCGTCAACTGGAACTCTAAGTCATCCGCAGGCGCCACACCCTCAGCGCCTTCATGAATCACCACATGACAACTGGTACAGGCGCAATTCATTTCACAAAAGTGGGGAATTGCCACCTCGGCCGCCAACAACGCCTCTACCACCGAGACGCCTGCAGGCGCCTGTAGCACGACACCCTCCGGGCAGGCAGACTCACTGGGTAAAATAATCAGCCTCGGCACAGCAACCTCCATAAACCAGAAAGGGGAGCCTGAAGCTCCCCTACAAATAACTCGCACCGAAAAAATGTTCGCGCCTATACGCTTTGCGCGGCCCGAGCAATACTTTCAATACGGTTTACAATTTCTTTAAGTCCATTGCCGCGGGTTGGGGTCAGATTACGCTTCAAATCTAGCTGCTGAAAATAGTCATCAATATCAAACGCTGAAATTTGTGCTGCGGTCTTATTATCATAAGCCGTCATCACCAAAGCTAGCAGGCCACGGACAATGATGGCATCGGTGTGCACCAAGAACCGCAGCCGCTCCCCCTCCATTCGCACATCGATCCAGACATCACTCTGACAACCCTTCACATAACGCTCTTGGGTGCGCAGCGCCTCATCCATTGGGGCCAACTCTTTGCCCAGGTCGATGATGTATTTGTAACGCTCTTCCCAGTCGTCAAAAAACTCAATATCTTCTAGGATTTCATCTGTCGTCGGCAGGGCCATAGTGTCTCGCAAAGTCACATCATCGCGCGCCAAATCAGGCGCAACGGTCATTTATCAGAAGAACAAGCCCGCTTCTAGCTGGGCTTCTTCACTCATCATCTCTTTCGCCCAAGGGGGGTCAAACACCAGCTCGACCTTCACTGACAGCACATTGGGCACCTTGGCAACGCGGTATTCTACATCACTGACCAGTACAGGCCCCATTCCGCAGCCAGGGGCGGTCAGCGTCATGCGCACGGCAACCGCGCCCGCTGCCTGCTCAATATCAACGCCATAGATCAAGCCGAGCGACACCAAACTGATCGGTATTTCTGGGTCAAAAATACTGTCCAATGCCTGCCACACCTGCTCTTCACTGACCTCACCGGTGCCCAGATCCTCAAAATCCAACACCTCTGCCTCTGCGCCGATCGCATCGGCATCCGTGCCGTCAATGCGCAGCATATTACCCTGCCAGGTAACCGTGTAGTTACCACCAAGGCTTTGATTAATCGAGACAAATTGCCCTTCCGGAATAATCACCGGCTCGCCAGAAGGCACACGGCGCGCAGGACACGCTCGCTTGGTCACTGACATGGATTGCTGCATGGTTACTACCTAATCACTTTTACCTGAGTGCACCGAGACCATCTAACTGTGGAGAGCAACGGACTCAGGGGGTGTATCGCACCCTGAAGCACAATACGGGAATTTGAGGGCTGAGCAAAAAAATACCGATAATAAAACCGAGTGACTCGTGGGTTACTAACTAACGCTGAAGCTCTCACCACAGCCACATTCAGCCACGACATTAGGATTATTAAACTTCACTACACGATTGATACCCTCAATCGCCAAGTCAATCTCAGTACCACGTAGAATTGCCACGGCTTGCGGATCAACAGCCAAAGTTATTGCTGCACTCGGGTTCAGTACTTCATCGTCAGCGTTTGGGGCATCCGCCAAATCAAGAACATAGGCGTAGCCGGTACAACCACTGGTTTCGGTACTTAGGCGAATTAACTTACGCGCGCCACCCTTTTCGGCCACCTTGAGCTTTTGTTCAAAATGTTTAATCGCTGCATCCGTCATAGTCACGGCTGGCGCGCTAGGGTCAAAGGTTGCTACTGTCATGATCTTAATCCTTCAAATTTTCACGGTCGAAACTCACTTGCTTAGGCCAGCATCATCTTCACTTTTTTTAGACCTGCGAAGAGCGCGTCGACATCGGCCAACGTATTGTAAATAGAGAAGGACGCTCGGGCCGTGCCGGGCACACCTAAACGATTCATCAACGGCTCGGCGCAATGGTGTCCAGTACGAATGGCAATGCCTTGGCGATCCAGCAAAAATCCAATATCCGCTGGGTGCCCTTCAGCCATTACAAAACTCAGCACTCCGATTTTATGCGCAGCGCGACCAACAATCGTCAAACCATCGAAAGCCTCCGCCAGCTCAGTCGCGTGAGCCATCAACGCCTCTTCATGCGCTTTCAGCCCGTCAAGATCCAGCTCAGAGAACCAGCGTATCGCCTCACCCAAACCAATCGCACCGGCAATATTCGGCGTACCCGCCTCTAGTCGATACGGTAGCTGATTCCATGTCGCGCCTTCATAGGTCACCGCCGAGATCATTTCACCACCGGTCTGCCATACCGGCCAGTCTGCCAAGAGGGATTCACGCCCCCAGAGTACACCAATGCCCGTAGGGCCAAATAGTTTATGCCCAGAGAAAGCGTAAAAATCACAACCCAACGCCTGCACATCGACAGGGCCGTGGGCGATGCCCTGCGCACCATCAATCAACACCCAAGCCGCGCCGTCATCGCTCTGTGTTTTCTCTTTCACCAGCGGAATCAAAATGTCCAGCGGATTAATCGTACCCAGCGCATTGGAGACATGAGGAATGGAAACCAACTTGGTATTGCCATTAAGCAGCTGGGCAAATTCATCAATCTCCAGCTCGCCCGCGTCATTAATGGGCGCCACTTTTAACGTAGCCCCAGCGCGCTTACACGCCTGCTGCCAGGTCACCAGATTGGCATGGTGCTCCATTTGCGTAACAAGCACCTCATCCGTGGCGTTCAACAATTGCGCCAAACCATTCGCCACAATATTAATGGACTCAGTGGTGCCGCTGCTCCAAATAACCTCACAGCGATTGGCCGCATTCAAGAAACCTGCAATTTGATCACGAGCGCCTTCGTAGCGTGTGGTTGCCTCATCGGCCAAGCGGTGCGCACCGCGATGAACGTTAGAATTACAGGTGCTGTAGTAGTCGACCAAAGCATCAATAACGCACTGTGGTTTTTGCGTGGTGGCCGCATTATCCAGGTAGACCAGCGGTTTACCCTCCACTTCGCGCGACAAGATCGGGAACTGCGCACGAACAGACTCGACATCAAAGGGGCTGATGGTCGTTTCTATACTGTTCAACTCGGCGTTCAACTTACTGTTCATTATATTCTCTGCTCATACCGCCTCAGTACTTGAGGCGCGCTGCTCTTGGCTCGCCAAATACCTGAACCCCAAATACATTACCTACTTTACTTCCATACGCGCAAAACGCTCACGCAACTGCGGTCGCAACCATTCAGCCAGCGCGGCATTTGGCATCTGCTCAACCAACTCGTTGATAAAGCCAAAGTTCAACATCACCTGCGCCTGAGAACGGCTCAGGCCGCGCGACTGCATGTAGTAGAGCGCCTTCTTATCGAGCTCCGCAATGGTGGCACCGTGGGCACACTTTACGTCGTCGGCGTAGATTTCCAACTCTGGCTTAGTGTTAATCTCGGCCTTATCGGACAGCAACAGGTTGCGGTTGTTCAACTCAGCCAGAGTCTTCTGCGCATCTCGATGAATGTGGATACGGCCATTAAAAACCAGCTTGGCGCGATCGGCGACTATTCCGCGCACATTTTCCTCAGTGGTGCCATTGGGCATCGCGTGCTCGATGGTGCTGTGCAGGTCAAACAGCTCCTTGTTATCAAGCAGATAAATAACGTTCATCTTGGCAAAGGCGTGCTCGCCTGCGTGAGTCACATCGACATCAACGCGCGACAGGTTACTGCCAAAACCAATCAAAGTGCTGTTGAGCTGCACCTTCTCCGCCAGTTTGAAATGGCAACCACCAATACTCAATGCTTCACCCGTCTGGGTAGCAAAACGGTAGTGTTCCAGCTCGGCTTGGGCCGCCACATCATATTCAGCAAAGCCGGTATTAAAGCTGGTCTCATTGCCTACAAATTGTTCGACCACACAGACTTTAGCTCGCGCACCAATACGCACCAGCACACGGGCATGAGCCTCACTGCCCTGACTCAGCAGGTTAACAATGCGCAGTGGCTGGGCAACCTCAGCGTCGGCGGCGACATCAATGATGACGCCGTCGGTCGCCAGCACATCATTGACTAAACCAAACAGGTGGCGCGACGGCTTTATCTTGGCAAAGACTTCCAGAGCCCAAGCCTGAGCGGCTGCGTCGGCCTGACACAAACGCACAATGGATACGCCCGCCGGTAACTCCGTGCCCGACTGCATAGCGTCGAACTCGCCGTTTACGAACACCAGATCCAAGCTATCAAGCCCGGCAATTTTTTCTGCCTGTGAGGTCGCTGCGACAGAGGTCGATACGTTTACCTGATCCAGCGCGCGAACCGGCGTGTACTTCCAAGCCTCTGTTTTACGCGTCGGCACTTTCGCCTCGCGCAACAGCGCCAGCGATGCCTTACGCCTCGGCGCCAACCAATCACTGCGGCTTTCCACCAGTACATCAGCGCGAGCGACGGCATTTTCTAGCCAGTTGCTCATGCTTGCGCTTCCTTCTCTGCAGACGCCGCAACGCCTTTATCGTCAGCTTCACGCTGGTCGGTCAACCAACCATAGCCTTGCTCTTCGAGCTCCAGCGCTAACGAGGCATCACCTGTGCGGATGATTTTACCGTCTGAAAACACGTGAACGAAATCAGGCTTAATGTAGTCCAGCAGACGCTGGTAATGAGTCACGACGATAAAACTGCGATCAGGCGAACGCTGACTGTTCACCCCTTCAGCAACGACCTGCAGCGCATCGATATCCAGACCCGAGTCTGATTCATCCAAAATGCACAACTTAGGCTGCAACAACAGCATCTGCATAATTTCGTTGCGCTTCTTCTCACCACCAGAGAAGCCTTCATTGACGCCGCGCTTTAAAAACGCGAGCGGCAAATCAACTTGCTTACAGGCCTCTTTCGCCAACTTCAGGAAAGCCGCCGAGCTCAACGACTCGTCACCGCGCGCTTCGCGCTGCGCGTCAACAGAAGCCTTCATAAATTCAAGGTTACTAACGCCGGGGATCTCCACCGGGTACTGAAACGCCAAGAACAAACCCGCACGGGCGCGTTCTTCAGCGTCCAATTCCAACAGTTCAACACCATCTAACAGAGCGGAACCACTCTCAACGCTGTAGCCTTCACGGCCCGACAACACATAACCCATGGTGGATTTACCTGCACCGTTGGGCCCCATGATGGCATGAACCTCACCCGGCTTAATTTCTAGGCCTAGGCCCTTGAGGATATTCTTATCCTCAACGCTTGCGTGCAGGTCTTCAATTTTTAATAACACTTTTTCAGACGACATAATTCTTTATTCCCAAAATTCGCTTAACCGTTCCGGCGCTTCATCATTTAGACCAGCGCTGCGCTTAATCGCAGATCAACCCACGGAGCCTTCGAGGCTAATTTCAAGTAACTTGCCCGCTTCCACGGCAAATTCCATCGGCAATTCTTTAAAAACTTCTTTACAGAAACCGTTCACAATCATCGAGACGGCTTTCTCTGGATCAAGGCCACGCTGCTGGCAGAGGAACATCTGATCGTCACTTACCTTCGAGGTGGTCGCCTCGTGCTCGACGATGGCGGTTGGGTTGCGGCTTTCCACATAGGGGAAGGTGTGCGCACCACATTGATCACCGATCAACAGCGAATCACATTGGGTAAAATTGCGCGCACCCTCTGCGCCGGGGTTCATGCGCACCAGACCACGATAACTGTTGTTACTGCGCCCCGCTGAGATGCCCTTAGAAATAATGGTTGACTTGGTATTTTTGCCCAAGTGAATCATCTTGGTGCCAGTGTCGGCCTGTTGAGCGCCGCGCGTCAGAGCGACCGAGTAAAATTCACCAATGCTGTTGTCACCCTTAAGTATGCAGCTAGGGTATTTCCAGGTGACCGCAGAGCCGGTTTCTACTTGGGTCCAGGACACCTTGGCATTGGTATGACAGACCGCGCGCTTAGTGACAAAATTGTAGATACCGCCCTTGCCGTTTTCATCGCCCGGGTACCAGTTCTGCACGGTTGAATACTTGATCTCAGCGTCGTCCATACACACTAATTCAACGACGGCGGCGTGCAGCTGATTTTCATCACGCTGCGGCGCCGTACAGCCCTCGAGGTAGCTGACGTGACTGCCCTCATCGGCGATGATCAGCGTACGTTCGAACTGGCCGGTGTTAAGCTCATTGATGCGGAAATAGGTCGACAACTCCATCGGGCAGCGAGTGCCCTTTGGAATATAGACAAATGAGCCGTCGGTAAAGACCGCGCAATTGAGCGCCGCGAAGTAGTTATCCTTCTGCGGCACGACGCTGCCGAGGTACTTTTTCACCAGCTCTGGGTGCGACCGTATGGCTTCAGAAATCGGACAGAAGATAACTCCAACTTCGGCCAGCTTGTCGCGAAAGGTGGTCACCACCGAGACGGAGTCGAAGACCGCGTCCACAGCAACACCCGCTAGCATCTGTTGTTCAAGCAGCGGGATACCTAATTTTTCATAGGTACGCAGCAGTTCAGGGTCAACTTCGTCAAGAGACTTTGGCTTGTCAGCCATGCTCTTAGGCGCGGAATAATAGGAGATGGCCTGATAGTCGATCTTTTGATAATCGACGTGAGCCCAATCCGGCTCTTCCATTTCCTGCCAGGCAGCGAAGGCCTTCAGACGCCAATCCAGCATCCACTCAGGCTCGTCCTTCATGGCCGAAATGCGACGAATCACCGCTTCATCCAAACCCGGCTCGAAGGTCTCTGACTCAATATCGGATACAAATCCCGCCTCGTACTCGCGTTCGAGGGCCTTATCTATTTGTTCAGTCATGCCACGGACTCTCTACAACTTGGCTAATCACTTGGTACACCCTCTTTCGCCCCGTAACACGGGGCGCCAATTAGGCACACAGCTTTGTGCGACTGCGCTCTATGGCGCATGAGGCACGCTTATATTGCTCATTCGGCCCTAGGGCCGCCTAACACGCTTACCCGCCAAAGCAGCAAAACAGCCACTGGCACAGCAAGCAAATTGATTACGCCGCCAGCAAACCACTGACGGTATTACGTATATGCGCAACCGCTCGCTCGACCTCGTCTGGATCGCTATAACGGCCCAGGGAAAAACGAATCGAGCTGTGGGCATCCTCGTCACTCAAGCCCATCGCCTTCAGTACGTAAGAGGGCTCCATACTGGCCGAAGTACAAGCGGACCCAGACGACACCGCCAGTTCACGCAGAGACAGCATTAGGGTTTCGCCGTCGACCCCAGAAAAACAAACGTTCAGATGAATAGGGCTGACCGCCTCTAAAGACCCATTGCGCTTCACACCTGGCAGGTCTGCAATCCCGCTCCACAAACTATCCCGCAGTTGTGCAATACGCTGCACCTCTCCATCTAGCCCAGCCAGCGCCTGCTCAGCAGCGACGCCCATACCCACCAGCTGATGGGTTGGCAAGGTGCCGGAGCGCATACCGCGCTCGTGCCCACCACCATGAATAATTGGTTCTAACAAACTTTGTACACTGCGTTTTACATACAGAGCACCAACCCCTTTGGGGCCGTAGAATTTATGCGCTGACAGGCTCACCAAGTCAGCCCTCAAGGACGACACATTAATATCCACCTTGCCTGCCGCCTGCGCCGCATCAACGTGCAACAGCACGCCATGCTCACCGCACAGTTGGCCAATCTCCGCAATGGGGTTAACCGCCCCCACCTCATTATTCACTTGCATCAAACTGACCAAACGCGTGTCATCTCGTAGAGCAGCCTGAACCTGCTCAACGGTAATCAGACCCTCAGCATTAGGCGTTAACCAGGTGACATCAACACCCCGAACCTGCAGCCATTTAACTGGGTCAACCACCGCTTTGTGCTCAATGGTTGAGGTAATTAGGTGACCGCTGTAACGAACGCCCCCCCCGTCGATAACTGCCGCACGCTCGAACACGCCTTTAATGGCCAGGTTGTTCGACTCAGTCGCACCGCTGGTCCACACAACCTCACGAGCATCACAGTGCAACAGCTCTGCAACTTTGCGGCGCGCCAGCTCAACCTGCTCCTCAGCCTGCCAACCAAAAAAATGCGAACGCGAAGCGGGGTTAGCAAAAACACCATCTACGGTTAGGCAGTTGGCCATAGCCTCGGCGACCTTAGGGTCAACCGGTGTGGTTGCGGCGTAATCCAGGTATATCGGGCCAGCCATAATCTACTCATATTCTTTTTAAGGCACTCAATCAACCAGAGCTATCCGGCGTTTGATGCGGCAATCACATTGAGCTTCTCAACTCCGGCGCTGTCTTGGCGGCGATCTTGACGTTGCGACACCGCTTTCACATCATTGCGCTCAACCAAACTGGCCAAACTAATACCGCTGAGGAAGTCGTGAATCTGGTCACTCAGGTCGCACCACAAGTAATGGGTCAAGCAGACCTCGCCATGCTGACAACTGCCTGTACCGCCGCAATTGGTCGCATCGATGGACTCGTTCACGGCATCGACAATTTCAGCGACAAATATTTCAGCCGTTGGCCGGCTTAGCCGGTAACCACCACCAGGGCCGCGAACACTGCTCACCAACTCACGTTGACGCAACTTGGAAAACAACTGCTCCAGATACGACAGGGAGATTTCCTGACGCTTTGAGATGCCAGCCAAGCTAATGGGGCCCTGATGACAGTGCAGGGCTAAGTCCAGCATAGCGGTCACAGCGTAGCGACCCTTCGTTGTAAGACGCATGTCGTTATTCCATACGGGTAATCAAGGCCGGCATTATGCTAAAACCAACTAATTTGATCAAGTATATAACCAACTATTTTACTCAAGTATAGCCAGTGACCCCCAAACCTGCAGCCCCACCAGACATCAAGCGTGGGCGGCAGCCCCTTCAGCAGTCACTAATCACCGCCCTTGGCGGCCAATTGCGCCTCCAGAGCGGCTATTTTCTTATCCGAGTGAGACAGGTGATTCTGGGTAGCCGTCAGCACACCTCGCAATATATTCAACTCCATTTCATCCATCCGCACACGGCTATATAGGCGACGCAAACGGGTCATGGTTTGACGCGGATTGCCCGGCTGTAAAAAATCGAGATCCTCCAGCGTCTCCTGCAGGTGCTTAAAGTAGTGCTCCTGTGCTTGACTCGTCGCTGGTGGCACATCCCACTCATCGAACTTCGGCAACTGACCGTCACGCCCCTGCAGATAAGCCATCCGCAATTCATAGGACAATACCTGTACCGCACAGCCCAGATTTAATGAGCTGTAATCAGGGTTAGTCGGAATGTGCACATGGTAATTACAGACCTGCAGCTCTTCGTTGGTCAAACCTCGGTCCTCGCGGCCAAAGATGATCGCCACCTCATGACTTTGCGCCTCCACGGCCGCACGCTCGCCACACTCACGTGGCGTCACGAGTGGCCAAGGAATACGGCGACCTCGGGCACTGGTGCCAACCACCAACGGGCAGTCTGCGACGGCCTCTTCCAGCGTCTCGACCACCACCGCATTTTCCAGCACATCTCGGGCGCTGGCTGCACGCCACCAAGCATCGTCGTGGGGAAATTTTTGCGGTTCAACCAGATAAAGACGCGACAGCCCCATATTTTTCATAGCACGGGCGGCGGCGCCAATATTACCCGGGTGGGAAGTATTCACTAATACAATGCGAATATTGTCTAACGCCGTAGCGTCTTTTTCTGCGGTTATATCAGTCATATCAAGCCCGACACCTGGTCATAATCTGTGCACAGTGCACAAGGCACCATATTTTGGCCGCGCAGTGTAACAAATTGACTACTATCCTAATAGCGTGGCTGCTATAATCGCGCTCCTTTTTGAGACGCACAGTTTCCACAGGCTGAAAACCGCTTGTTGTGTGGCCTCCTGCTCTTTATCAAACAATGCTGTCTAACGAGTGAATGGTGTTCTATGGAACCTATGCTGACTATCGCCCTGCGTGCTGCACGTAAAGCCGGTGAACTGATTGAACGCGCGCTGGAGCGTGTGGATGTTGTGACTTTCGAAGAAAAAGGTCGCAATGATTTTGTAACGGATGTCGACAAGGCCGCCGAGAAGGAAATCATTTACAACCTCCGTAAAGCCTATCCCGACCACACCATCGTCGGCGAAGAGACTGGGCGCTCGGAGGGCAAGGACAGCGACTACGAGTGGATCATCGACCCCCTCGATGGCACCACCAACTTCATCCACGGCATCCCACACTTTGCGGTTTCTATCGCCTGCCTCTATAAAGGTCAGGTTCAGCACGCTGTCGTCCTGAACCCAATTACACGCGAAGAATTCACCGCCTCACGCGGTCACGGCGCCGCGCTCAATGGGCGCCGTATACGGGTCTCCCAACGCCGAGGACTCAACGGAGCCCTCATAGGTACGGGTATCCCCTTCAATGGCTACGCCTACGAAAAAATGACACCCTACCTAACCGCGCTTAACGAAATAGCCGGCCAAACTGCAGGCATTCGCCGCCCCGGCGCCGCCTCACTGGATCTTGCCTATGTCGCCTCTGGTCGCTTCGACGGATTCTGGGAGATGAACCTAAAGCCGTGGGATATCGCCGCAGGACTATTACTGGTTACCGAAGCTGGCGGACTGGTCAGCGACTTCCAAGGTGGTAATGGCAGCCTAAAATCTGGCAATGTCGTCTGCGGGGCACCAAAAGTATTCAAGCCCCTACTACAGGTTGTCGGCAAGCATATGGGCAACATATAAAGGGTATCCACCTTTATTAAACGCCACAAAAAAGGAGCCTCGCGGCTCCTTTTTTGTGGTCGCTAGCCAACCACCTAACCTTAGCCGCACCCCAGCACCATCACCCCTCTACCAGGAGCCGGTTAAAAGTAGCCATCAAACGTTCGACATCGAGGGGTTTCGTCAAATACTCAGCAAAACCAGCCTTCTCCCCCTTAGCAATATCATCAGGCATTGCATTAGCAGAAAGCGCAATCACAGGAATAGCCTGCGTCAGAGGATCACGCTGCAGCACGGACAAAGCCTCATAACCATCCATACCGGGCAAGTTAATATCCAAGATGATCAAATCTGGCGACGAGGTTCGCGCCTTATACAAACCAAAGAAAGCCTCGTTGGCGGTTTCAAGGTGCAGGTTCGAGAAACGCCGAAACACCTGCTCCATCAACCGTGTATTAGAGGGGTTATCTTCCACATACAGTATGCGCCTCTCACCACTGACCTGCAGAGAACCCTGACCTATCACCTCCTGAACCGGCACCTCTCGCTCCATAGCCGACCAATCCGCGACCTGCGGTAACTGAATCCAAAAGCGTGAGCCCTCGCCTTCACGACTCACAAAGCTCAAGTCCCCACCCATCATTTCCACCAGTCGTTTGGTGATAACAAGGCCAACTCCCGAGCCCTCGGTACTACTTCCTTCAGCGCCCAAACGGTTAAAAGGTTCAAAAACTTCCGCCTGCCTGCCCAAAGGAATACCCAAACCACTATCGCAGACTTCTAGACGTAGCATCCCAGCCGTAGGCTGAGAAAACTTCACATCGACATGACCGCCTTCACGATTATATTTCAACGCATTACTCAAAAGGTTGAGCAACGCCTGTTTCAAGCGAACCGCGTCGGCGTTCACATACACACCCGGCAATGCCCCGACGTCCAAATTAATCCGAATCTGTTTAGCCTCAGCCAGCGGCTGCATCAAAGCCAAACACTCTTCTACAATACGCTTGGCCAGCACTGGCTCCACAGAAATACTCATCTGCCCAGACTCGACCTTGGATAAGTCCAACACATCACTGATCAGCTGCAGCAGGTGGCTGCCAGCTTTGCGAATCTCCCGCACACTCTGCTGCTGACTGTCCGATAAATTAGTATCCATGCCAAACAGCTGCGCATAACCAAGAATGGCATTGAGCGGTGTGCGCAACTCGTGACTCATACTGGAGAGGAATTCAGACTTGGCCTGATTGGCCTTCTCAGCCTCCTCTTTGGCCAGCAGTACCTTCTCTTCCGCCTCTTTGATGTGGGTAATGTCCATGTTGGTACCGGACATACGATAAGGCTGCCCATCGGCATCAAAATCAGCCTGTCCGCGCGCACGAATCCACACCCAGTGACCCTGCCTGTGCTTAATACGGAACTCTATGTCGTAAGGCTTATTGTTCTTCAGATGCGCCTCAAGCGCCCCTTTAAAATATTCAAGGTCCTCTTCGTGCATACTGCTTTGCCACAACTCTAAGCGATTGCGCTCAGATGAAAGGAGGCTATCAGGATCGTCGTAGCCCAGCTGCTGCCAGCACTTATCAGAGAAATGGTAGCCGACACTTTCGCGACTCCACTCCCAAATCCCATCATTAGAGGCCGTTAGAATACGCTGGTGGCGCTCCTCACTCAGCTGCAACTGCTGCTCCAGCTCGTGCCGCTTGGTGTGATCGAGAGCAATACCCGACACGAATACCAGCTCATTATCAGTGTTTCGCGCAACACTGCCGTCCAAATAGAGCCAACGCTGCTGGCCACAAGAGTCAAAGCTTCGCACTTGAGACTGATAGTTCTCACCTCGCTCCAGCAGCTCTGCCAGAGACTTCAATAAGGCACACCAATCGCCCTCATGAAAAAAGGGCGCCACATCCTCTACTGAAAAGCGCTGGCCCTCAGGGTCAACCAAATAGCCTATCTCAGCCCAAAAGGCACCACTTAATAGAACCGAATCATCTCTCGGGTTCCACTCCCAAAAGCCATAGGAAGCACTTGTTAAAAGGCGTTGGTAACACTGATGCTGGGGATTATCGGTCTCTATCACCGTCAAACTCTCCTTGATGTAGCCGCACACTCTAGTCAATTTCGCCCCTGCGGCCAAGACCTGACTTAATTTCAAGCATAGCGGATTCTGGTCGCTATACTTCTTACACCACCACCGACGGATGCCCGCGATGCCCGCAATAAATAGCTTACGGCAACTATTCCAGCGACTGCCCCTGAGCAACATCACAGTTGAGCAGCTGTTCATTCGCATGGCCTTAAACTTAGGCCCAGAAGAACGCGAACAACTCAACGTCAAACCCAGCAAAGGCCAATGCCCCCTGCGCCAACTGCTCCCAGAGAAAAACCACAAGCGCCGCTAGCCTAGCTAATGGCCAGCCTGATTGCCGCCTTACACATATGACAGACATAAAAAAACGGCCTAGGCCGCTTTTTTATGTCTGCACACTCAACGCCATTAACTCTCAACAGCTATTGATACCCAACAGCTGCTGACCCTCAACGACTAAGGCACGTCATCAAATTCGACACCCTCTTTAATGGGTACAATAAGGTCTTCGCGTGAAATGCCCAGTGCCAACAGCACGTTAGCGGCCACATAGATGGACGAGTAGGTACCCACCAGTACACCCACCAACAACGCCGCCGCAAAACCGTGGATCAGCTCGCCGCCGAACAAAAACAGCGCCGTCAGCACCAACATTGTGGTCAAGGAGGTAATCAAGGTACGCCCCAGCGTCTGAGTCAGGGATATGTTGATCACTTCCAGCGAGTCACCCTTGCGCAACTTACGGAAGTTCTCACGCACGCGGTCAGACACCACGATGGTGTCGTTCAGAGAGTAACCAATCACCGCCAGCACAGCCGCCAGCACGGTTAGGTCGAATTCAATACCCAAAATAGAGAAGAAGCCCAAAACCAGCGTAACGTCGTGAACCAGCGCGGCAACCGCCCCCACTGAGAACTTAAACTGGAAGCGCAAAGCCACGTAGAGCATGACCACAGCCAGTGCAAACAACATGCCCAAGCCGCCGTCATCTCGCAGCTCTTCCCCCACCTGCGGGCCCACGAACTCAACACGGCGCAACTCAAAAGACACATCACTGTCGCGCTTTAAAGCTGCAACGATTTCATCGCCCATACCTGGCTTAATCTCGCGCTGCAGGCGTACCAGAATCTCAGTTTCGGAGCCAAAGTAAACCACCACCGCCTTTTCATAGCCGGCGGCTGACAATTTACTGCGCACCTCTTCAAGCGCAACAGGCTGCTCATAACCCAGTTCAATCTGCGTGCCACCGGTAAAGTCCAAGCCAAATTTCAGACCGTTAATGGCCAGCGAAGCCACTGCCGCCAACAGCAAGATAATTGATAAGGCCGCCGCCAATTTGCGCTGCCCCATAAAGTCGATAACTTTGATATCGACCGATGTTTCCATATTTGTTTCAGACATAATATTTACTTATCCGTTATTCCACACAACCTTGAGCTAGATAGGGGAGACCCCTTCTACCGTGCCGGTACTATCAGGTTAGGTTAGATCCACAAGCGTTTAACTTGGCGGCCACCGTACATAAAGTTAACCATGGCACGGGTACCTATGATGGCGGTAAACATTGAGGTCAAAATACCGATCGACAAGGTAACCGCAAAACCCTGCACTGGGCCCGAACCAATCGAGTAGAGAATGACCGCAACAATCAAGGTTGTGATGTTGGCATCAAGAATCGTAGTGAAGGCGCGGTCAAAACCAGCGTTGATCGCCGATTGGGCTGGCAGGCCATTGGCCAGCTCCTCCCGAATCCGCGAGAAGATCAGTACATTCGCATCCACCGCCATGCCGACCGTCAACACAATACCGGCGATCCCCGGCAGTGTCAGCGTAGCCCCCATGATCGACATACAAGCCAACAGCAGTATCAGGTTCAACGCCAACGCCACATTGGCCGCCAGACCAAACGCGCGGTAATACACCACCATAAACAGCAGCACCAATGCCAAGCCAATCTGTACCGACTTCACACCGACTTCGATATTTTCAGCACCCAGCGATGGACCGATCGTGCGCTCCTGTACGAAGTACATAGGCGCAGCCAGTGCTCCGGCGCGCAACAACAACGCTAGCTCTGAGGCCTCGCCGGGGTTATCCAGTCCAGTAATACGGAACTGCACACCCAGCGCGCTCTGAATGGTCGCGAGACTAATGACCTTCTTTTCAACAATTTGCGTTGGCGTGGCAATCTGCTCACCGGCTTCGTTGACGCTGTAGTCCATGCGAGTTTTGTATTCGATAAACAAAACTGCCATACGGCGCCCAACATTACTGCGAGTGGAGCGGTGCATCTTGGTGCCGCCACTGCTGTCGAGGGTAATATTCACCTGCGGCTGACCACTCTCAGCGTCGAAGCTCGACTGAGCATTGGCAACATGATCACCAGAAAGGATCAACTTCTTTTCAATCTGCGCGGCACCAAAACGGCGCTGATCCAGCTCGTTACGGAAATCAAACGACTCCTTGCGAGTCACCAGCTCAGACGGCTTGGCTTCTAAGCGAAACTCCAAGTTGGCGGTCTTGCCGATGATACGTTTCGCCTCAGCAGTATCCTGCACACCAGGCAACTGCACCACCACTCGATTACGCCCCTGGCGTTGTACAATCGGCTCGGACACACCCAGCTCATTCACTCGGTTGCGCAGCGTGGTGAGGTTTTGGCCGACGGCATAATCCTCGATCTCACGAATGGCCTGCTCGCTCATGCTGATGCGCAGGCTAAAGCGACCGCTGTGATCAATACTCTCACGCAACAGCGAGGAGAACTCAGCGCGCACCTCAGCGCTGGCAGCATCGCGTAGCTCAGCGGTTTTAAAATCGGCGGTAATGACATTGTCGTCACCCAGCTTGACCGCGCTGTAGCGCAGCTTCGCCTTACGCAATCGCGCCTTAATCTCACTCACATCGGACGTCATACGCTTGGCCACGGCGGTTTTCGTATCCACTTCCAGCAAGAAGTGCACACCCCCCTTCAGGTCAAGACCCAACTTCATCGGCCCGGCACCCAAGTTTTGCAACCACTCAGGCGTCGTCGAGGCCAGATTCAATGCCACGACATAGTGAAAGCCCATCGCCTTGGCAATAGCTTGTTTGGCGGCCAGTTGCTGATCGCCATCGCGCAAGCGAATCAAGCCGGTCTTACCATTAGACTCATCACCAAAGTAGTCAATCTCTGCCTTGGTTAGCGCGTCGGTCGCTATTTTTAAGGCTTTCGCATCAATCTGCGTGGCGCTGGACTGACCAGAGATCTGAATCGCCGAGTCGGGCTCATACAAGTTAGGGGCTGCGTAGACAAAACCCAAGAGGGCGACACACAGAATCAGTAAGTTCTTCCAGAGTGGATAACGATTCAACATAACCTAATTCATTTCCAAAAAAGAGCCTTGGCGACTCAGTAAGACCCGTGGGCCAAGCGGCGCTTAAACGCCTATTCTTATGTAAGCGGCCAGCCTGTCAAAAGCAGCAGGCTGCCGCACTATATCCTTCATGGTGACATTCGCTTTGAATTCAACCACTCAGCGGCATTTAAGCCTCAAGCGCAGGCACTGGTTTGTCCAACTTAGCGTAAAACTCGGCCACATGCTCATCTAAGCGATGCTCGCTGATCGCCTCCCGCAAGCCACTCATCACGTTTTGATAAAAGCGCAGGTTGTGAATGGTATTAAGTTGCGACCCAAGAATCTCACCACACTTATCCAAGTGATGCAGGTAGCTGCGCGAGAAGTTCTTACAGGTATAACAGTCGCACTCAGCGTCCAGCGGGCCATTGTCGTGACGGTGTTTAGCGTTGCGAATTTTAATGACGCCCGCGCCCGTGAACAGGTGACCATTGCGCGCATTGCGTGTTGGCATCACACAGTCAAACATATCCACGCCTCGGCGCACCGCCTCAACCAGATCCTCCGGCTTTCCTACCCCCATCAAGTATCGAGGTTTATCGGCAGGCATCTTATCGGCCAGATGGTCGAGCACGCGCATCATATCTTCTTTTGGCTCCCCCACTGATAAGCCACCAATCGCATAGCCATCAAAGTCGATATCGGCAAGACCCGCCAAGGACTCGTCACGC
>Ga0209081_1000771_pt1 | contig 19336 bp, 16 predicted proteins | sample GOMGulsemesocosm_4_FD_184636 | JGI IMG/M metagenome (GOLD analysis project Ga0209081, IMG submission 184636) | Methane-oxidizing microbial communities from mesocosms in the Gulf of Mexico - GOM15B Gulf of Mexico (SPAdes) (version 2) | ecosystem: Environmental > Aquatic > Marine > Cold seeps... | reverse complement strand
AACGTTGAATTCACTGCCATCAGCAACAAGTTTTTTTGCCTGCCAACCACTTTCGCAAACACTTTGCTCTGTTGGAGTCCAACAGCCCATGGCTAAAGTCTCATTTATTGCTGCTTCATTTTGTGGTGATAAAATCAGACCATTACTTGGCACCATTCGAATAAGGTGATGAAATTGGCGCTGAATATCAGATAGATCATTAAAAATATCACCGTGATCAAATTCCATATTATTAATTACTAATGTTCTCGGACGATAATGAACAAACTTAGAGCGTTTATCAAAAAAGGCGGTATCGTACTCATCTGCTTCAATAACAAAAAAAGGCGCATTACCTAACCGAGCTGAACAGTCAAAATTTTGTGGTACACCGCCAATTAAAAAACCCGGTGATAAGTGAGCATATTCTAAAATCCATGTAAGCATACTGCTGGTAGTCGTTTTTCCATGAGTGCCTGAAACGGCTAGAACCCAACGATCTTTAAGCACATTTTCTAATAACCATTGTGGACCAGAAATATAGGGAATATTGCGATCAAGCATATACTCTACCATCACATTGCCGCGAGACATAGCATTACCAACAATCACCAAGTCTGGTTCATCGTCAAAATGTGCTGTTTTATAGCCTTGTTTTAATTCAATACCAAATAACTCAAGTTGAGTGCTCATTGGTGGGTAAACGTGGGCATCACAACCAGTTACTCGAAAGCCAAGCTCTTTTGCTAAAGCAGCAATGCCGCCCATAAAGGTACCGCAAATACCAAGAATATGTAAATGTTGAATTTTATTTGTCATGAGCAAAAAACGCTGAAATAAGATGAAAGATTATGACAGTTAATATACCTTATATAGCCAAGTCATCTCAAGAACCTTGCGCAATAGGTTAAAGTTCACTTCAACGGATAAAACATGTCAGACATAAAAATTAATAGTCTTTATATTTACCCGATAAAATCTACTGCTGGGATAAAGTTACCTCATGCTAAGGTTGAGGAAATGGGCTTAGCCTTTGATCGACGCTTTGTTGTTAGTGATCCTTCGGGGCAGTTTATCACAGCTAGAACAGAGCCAAAGTTATGTTTAGTGCAAACTCAACTTACCGAACAAGGCATAACATTGTCTGCTACCAATATGCCGACGCTGACCTTATCTTATGAAAAATTTAGTCATCAATACCAAAACGTAACAGTTTGGGATGACGAAGTTGCTGGACAGCTGTGCTCTAAAGAGGCAAACGTATGGTTTAGTGAATACTTAAAACGCCCATGTCAGCTATTATTTTTCGGCTCAAAGTCATGTCGTGAAAGAAAGTCCGTTACCCTTGATGAAAAAAATATTAAAACCAGAAAGGTAGCCTTCGCCGATGGTTATCCATTACTGTTAATTTCTCAAGCATCATTGGGCGATCTTAACTTACGTTTAACAAGTAATACTCTTGGTGATAATCAGCAACAGGGGGTTTCAATGGCGCAATTCCGCCCAAATATTGTTGTTGATAATTGCTTGCCATTTGCCGAAGACGGCTGGCAACACATTCGCATTGGTGACGTTGAATTTAAGGTAAGTAAACCCTGCGAACGCTGCATATTTACTACTATTAACCCACAGAATGCTGAAAAGCACCCTGAACAACAACCATTGCGAACACTGGAATCTTTTAGGCAAACCAGCAATGGAGAAGTATTCTTTGGTCAAAATTTGATACCACTTAATAGTGGTCAAATAAAAGCAGGCGATACATTAACGATTCTTAGCAAACAAAAACCACCTATTTTCAACAATACTGAAACACGTGATGTAAAAACTGTTTCAAAAAACAATGATAAATCAATAATGTCAGTGAATAAAAAAATAAATATTCATTTTAAAAAATGGAATAAAACTCATCAAATTAAAAGCTTAAAGAACACATCAAAAACTATATTAGAATACGGTGAGGAAGCTGGACTAATTTTACCTTATTCATGCTGTGCTGGTATGTGTGGTAGTTGTAAAGCTAAACTGGTTAGTGGTGAGGTTGAACTATTATCAAGCGATGGTTTAACCGCTCAAGAAAAACAAGAAGGATATATTTTATGTTGTTCTGCAATTGCAACAAGTGATGTGATCATTAGCCATGAATAATATCATGATAATATTTTAATTTAATCACCTAGTTTTTTATAACATATTGAATTAATCACGAATTTTTATTGATGAATTATGATCTATATCTCCTTCTTCGTCAATGGTAATCGCCGTGTCTCCTAATTGTACAACCGCTAACTTACCTTCGTCTGTTTCTCTAACAAAAGACAATGTATAGCCAAAACGGCTAATTTCGCTTAAAGAACATTGCTGAGCAACACTTAATTCTTTAAGTAACTGTTTAATTTTTTCTTCTACTTTTTTACGTCTTTCTTCTACCATTAAACTACCCCTGCTAAGTCCATTTACTCAATTAGTCATATTGATTTTATTATAACTAAAAGATAGCAAGATAATCTACATTTACCAAATTAAAGCGTTATTAAAATCATAAATAAAAAAAGTAAACGAGACTAATGTTTCAAAAGGCTTCAAAAGCTTGAGGTAAATCAATATATCAATGCTATTTAATAAGTTGATTTGAGAAGTTGATTTAAATCAACTTCTCAAATATGTGTGAATGTCAGAATTAGTTCAAATAATATAAAAATCAAAAAAACGTACTAGTACATATTTAATTAATTTATAAAACATAAAACAGGGATATTGATTATGAAAACAAAACATACAAATAAATTCGCCCTCTCTTTAGTGACTGCTGCTATTTTATCTGCACCTTCAGCTTTTTCTGCTGAATCAGACTTAGGTACAGCACTAACTGATGGAAAATTATCAGCAAACTTCAACCTGCGTTATGAAGGTGTTGAACAAGATAACGCAGTTAAAGATGCCGATGCACTAACGTTACGCACACGATTAAACTATACAACAGGTATTTTTAATGGTTTTTCTGCCGCTATTGAACTTGAAAATTCAACGGCAATTGTTGATGACTATAAAGATGCAATAGGAAACGGTAATGAATTTTCTGTGATTGCCGACCCTGATCACACTGAATTAGATCAAGCCTATATTGCTTATAAAGGTGATAAATTATCCGGTAAAATTGGTCGTCAAGTAATCACTATGGATAATCATCGTTTTGTTGGTCATGTAGGCTGGCGTCAAGATAGACAAACATTTGATGCATTAACTTTAGGTTACCAATTAAGTGAAGCCACCAAAGTATCTTATGCCTATTTAACAAAGCGCAACCGTATTTTTTCGGATGAAAAAGATGCAGATGCTCAAGATCATTTATTAAATATCTCACACAAATTATCTACTGGTAAATTAACAGGTTACGCTTACCTATTAGAAGAAGATAAAACTGGCGGTGCAGAAATTAATACTTTTGGTATTAGATATGCTGGGGCAAGTAAACTAGGCGGAAATAAAGTAACTTACTCTGCTGAATTCGCACAACAAGATAATGACACGGCAGATAAATCAGCAACCTATTTTGCAGTAGACGCGGGCACAAAAGTGGCAAGCTTAAACGTTAAAGTGGGCTATGAACTATTAGGTTCTGATAATGGCAACTATGGTTTTGCAACACCATTAGCAACATTACATAAATTCAATGGTTGGAATGACCAATTTATAAAAACTCCAGAACAAGGTTTACAAGATATTTATGTATCTGTAGGTGGTAAATTAGCGGGTGGTTCATGGAAAATTGTTGCTCATGATTTTTCTGCTGATGACTCTTCAGCCACTGTTGATGATCTAGGCTCTGAAATTGATGCTGTATATGCCAAAGCTATCAACAAAACATTTAAAGTTGGTGTTAAATACGCTGCTTATAATGCAGGAGACGCTGACGCAGGAAAAGTTGATACTGACAAAGTTTGGGTCTGGTTAGAAGCTAAATTCTAAATGTATAGTTAAACCTTCTAGTTCTCTCGCTCAATTTATGGGTCAAACGAAAGTTTGATCCTTTTTTATACTTAAAAAACACGAAGTAAGGATTTAAAATAAAAATAATTCGTGTATTGTCATTTACCAAGGATTAGAATAGCCGCGGTTTTCACGGTTAGGCTTACCTACTTTGTTATTAATGATCGACAATTACGACTCTTTCACTTTCAATTTAGTGCATTATTTTCAAGCACTAGGACAAGAAGTAAAAGTTTTTCGTCATGATGAAATAAGCTTAAGTGAAATTGAACAGCTCAACCCTGAATATTTAGTTATCTCTCCAGGGCCAGGCGATCCTGACAGTGCTGGTATATCTTTATCTGCTGTTGAGCATTTTTCTGGAAAAATCCCATTACTCGGTGTTTGCTTAGGGCATCAATGTATTGCCCAACACTTTGGTGCTAAGGTATTAAAAGCTAAAAAGTTAATGCATGGTAAAACCTGTGCTATTACTCATAATGGCTTAGGGTTATTTAAGCAACTTAATCAACCTTTGCAGGTAACTCGCTACCATTCTCTTATTGTTGATGAGCAATCCCTATCTAATGACTTAATTATTACCGCTTGGAGTCTAGATGAGCAAGGGAATAAAGAAGAAATTATGGCGCTTCAACATAAAGAGCTTGCCATTTGCAGTGTACAATTTCATCCTGAATCTATTTTAACAGAGCAAGGGCAAGCACTTTTGAATAATTTTTTGAGCATGTTCGCCCAAAATAATATTCTGAATTTGTATAATTAGTGCAACTTTTTAGATTAAGTGGTCAACTATTATAATTCAGTCATTTTCTCACCAAAGGAAATAGATAAAAGAAGAAATCCGCTTTTATATAGCTCCTATCTATTTGTATGTAAGGGATAAAAAACCGATTATCTTTGACCAAACTCACTATTAAGCCATATTTTAGTTGAATTATGGAGATGTGCATTGGAACCACCATATTCAACTATATTAATGCCTGTTTGTACTAAATCATTATGTGTGGCAGCTATGCTCAAACCACTACACGTATCTTGAGTTTTTGCTATAGAGTTATCTGCTCTAACGCCATTGATAGTTTGAATATACATATCAGAGCTATCTGCAATAAAAGAGGTTTTTGATTTATCGCTGGTTTTACCACCTAATAAAGTGAATAAATTAATCGAACTAGGCAAGGCAATCTCTCCTTTACAGTATTTTTTGGTATTATTTCTATACAAGTTAACCTGAGGTAACCGTTTTAAGAAACCATTTTTATACATGGTATTTATCGCTGAAGTTGTCCAGTTTAGCGGGGACACTAACGCGACGATTTCATCGGTAGTTTTAAGCGCCGCTTTAAAGCTAGTCATGGCAATATTTAATGCAATAAGATCGTCTCTAATAGCAGCATGGTGCATATAGTTACTTAAGTCCTCAAAAGCAACGGCTATTTTTTTAGGTGGCGTACTTTTATATATTTCTACAGGTACACATTTGTTGTTGTAGACCATAACATTATCACCTAACGCCGCTCTAATAGCAGGAGGTAGGTTTAAAAAACTGTGCGGTGTGATTTTTAGCGGCTTTATTGCCTCACCCGTGTGTAGCTTATTTATAACCTTTTTAATGGTATACATACGTGGATCATCTTTACATACATTAGCCATTACCGTTTGACTGCATGTTAATGCGGCCAATGTAAATATGATTTTTTTTAACATAGTGTCATCCTGTTCTTATTAATATTAAATTTTTATATTATTGGGCATTCTTTAGAATAAATGGTTAAGCCACGTTCAATATTAAACGCAGGGATAACAGGGTTATCTACACCAGATTCTCGGTAAAGCGAAATACCACCTGCTGTTTTTTTAGTTTTAGTTTTCCACTTACCTTTGTAAGATATTTTATAAAGATTATATAAATTTTTTATTATTTCATCACTTAACGCTGGCCATACCAATAAGTCACTTGCAGGCTCTGCCGCCGTATTTTCACATTTGCCACTATTGGCATAAAAACCAATGGCATTATTATTGGTTTTTGCAAAAATTTGATGTAATAAATTATGGCTGGTGTCGTTGTAATTCTTAGGTTTTTCTCGATTATAAAGCGCTTGTTCAACACCTACTAAGGTATCAAAATTAAGACCTATTAAATCCATATGTGCATTATCAGCAATAAAAAACATCCAAAACCAACGGGGATCCATTCCAGCCACCATAAAGGTTTTAACTAATTGACGAATACGCTGAGCATCACCATAATTTGCTAAGTCGTCATGTAATATAGTTATGGCTTCTTCAAACGGAATAACAGGTAAACCAATAAGCTCAGTACCAGAATAATAAACATCATTACATTCCATACTCGCTATTTTAATGTTTTGACTAATCAGCTCTCTCGTATTCGGCCCCATATTTAATAATGTTCGATAGGTAATAGTAACAGGTGTTATTTCGTCACCATTAGACAAGCTTGTTAATAATGTTTGAGGGGCTTCAGTTAAGCGAGGATCATCCCCATATTCACAACCAAAAATAGCTGATTCAGAGTCAATATAAAATTCCCAGGCGTTTAACTGTTCGGGGGTTAAGGCACCGCGTTCAAATATTTCATTAGTATCTGCCGCTAGCGTTGGTATGCTCACGGCTACCGCGAATAATGATATAAAAAATGAACATAGAGCTATTTTTTTCATTTAAATGTCCTTTGTATTAAATTGGAATTATCCATTAAGAAAACAGACATAGATTTTTCATCTAGTAATTGTGTCACTTGTTTGGTTAGTAGCTGTTCGTCAATTAATAATGAGTCTAAGAAAGGATGATTATTTATTAATTCATTTAATTGACCAACAGGAATCTCTCGCAATGTAATTGTGCTGCCTGACTCAATTCGTTTGATACGTCGCCATTCGTTCATTGATAGTACGTTGTGGTTTTGTGTAGTTAAATCATTAGCATCTTTTTGAAAATGAGGTAATTCAAAAGCAGTTCTTAATGAGTTAGGTAACTGCTCAAAACAACCTAACACGCTTAAAGATGGTGTTGAAAACAAAATGTTATTAGGTTCAATATTACTTGTTAATTTGTTAATAATATTTTTATAGCGTTGACAATAAACTTCACCCGTTATAGTTTCTCGCAAGCTGATCATTATTAATTGATCTTGCAACACTTTTTGATTTATTTTTCGGATATAGCGACTAACCGATGGCATTTTTATTCCATTTTCCCACGAATCACTGCAATCACCATGCATGCTAGTTTTCCAAACGGCTTCAGACATATGATAAAGCGAATCATAGTTACGGCGTCCGAGAATACATACATCTTTATCAAAACGATTTTTATCATAAACTACCCAATTTTCATCTTTAGGATGCCCTATGGGAGAAAGATCAAACATAATACCGTCAAAATTAGCGGCAGACTCTTCAAGTAATGCTAAGCTATGTGGCCAGTTCATTTTTGACTTTGCGTTTTGTCGACGAATCACTTTATTGTTTATACGGTTATTCGATAGTTGAGCTTGTGATATTTGGCTCGCTGGTTTCTGCGTAATTGAATGCACGTTTTTTGGTGTTCTTTGGAGTGGCTGCTCATAAGGATTTTCAGCTACGCTACTTACTTCATTATGTTTTTGTTGCTCGTTCGTGGGCTCATTGAGGTATGTATTATCGATTAAATTATTAATAATAAATCGTTCAACTTTTTTCTGCTGGAACAACAAGCCAGCTTGATGTCCTATTGGGTAGACTATTGGTTGAGTGTCGACAACCCAAGCCGAAAAATGAGATAGTACAGAAGGGTATGACTGATTAAGCTGCTCTTGAAAATATTTAAATGTACCTGATTCTACTGTATTCGAAGTAAAAATTAATGGGTATGCAACAAATGTAATTCCCACTAGAGAGGCTGAAATTATTTTAGGCCTTTTTACGCCTATGGCCATCATACTCGCTGTAAACGCAAATAAATTTAAAATACCAAAGAGTAAAGAAAATGACATAGCAAGCGGCGGTACAATAACCGCTCGGTAATAGCCTTTCCCTTGCTCTTCTTTTTTATAATCATTTGCGAATTGCTTTCCGTCCTCTTGTAAAGACACTTTCATTTTTTGGTATTCATTCACATATTTAGGCTTAATTACTTGTTCTAGAAAACTTTCTGGCGATAAACTTAAAGACATAGGTGACGATTTATTCCAACCTGTTTCTGCCTTTAATGGTTTTTGAATAAGGCTATGTGCTATAAACATTTCCTGAGTTAGGTTAGGTGGTAAATACTCCCCCACATTCGCAACGATTTGTTCTCTGTAGCTTTGATTAACTTGCTCTTTGGTGTGTTGATATATTTCTTCGTTCAACAACGCCTTATCGTGCATTGTCCAATTGGTCGGTAAATTTATCCCTTGTTTTGAAAGTTCTTCTTTCACAGCCTGATTTACTTGACGACTACTTAAAAAGCTCGTTGAACCGCTTGGCATTAATTTCAATAACTGTTGTTCAAACCATGTTCGCTTCATGGTTTGACAGTTTTGTATTGTTGAAGCTACCAATACTTTTTTACCTCGTATACTTTTAACCACCATTTTTTCTTCTGGTGGGTAACACCAATAATCTGGAGCTACGTATTTCCCTGCTTCTTTAACAACAGTATCTCTATAAATTTGCTCTATTTTAATATGGCACTTTTGTTCTGTTAATTTATATTTTACGCAATGATTATTTGCAAAGTTCTTAGCATCAAAGTATTCATTTACCGCTCGCTTAATTTCCAATGATTTACGAACAATACTTTTACTATCAACCTGCTTATTAGCTTTTTTCCATTCAGTAGCTGCTTTTAAGTAAATTTCTTCTGTTTTTTTATTCGCACTATTCCATGCTACTGACAAGGCTCTATAATACTCTTGTGTGCCGTGAGAGTAATTACCCCAAGCCTCATCAGTATGTTGTTGATATTTTTGATATGCGACATAAGCTTCAGGAAGAGCTTTACTGGAATCATTATATGCAGCTTCATCAATTATTTTATCTACGTTATTTTTTAATTGCTCAATGAAGCTTGATGAATTAAAAATCATCACCCCCATTATTGACACCATAGCTTTAGTTGCAGGTGTATCTAATTCCTCTTCAGGGATGTGCAAATCGTCTAATTGAAGACTATTTTCAAGTATGCCCTTTTTTAATAAAGTGATATATTGAGCATCAATACGGTCTTCAATTGTGGACTCGTCCACAAGATAATTAACTAACCATTTCTGCCCGAAAAACATGGAAGAAAACCCGAAAATAGAAATTAAAAACCAGCTTTTTATAAAAGCCATCGGTGTATTACTTTTTAATTTTCGCAAGAGTAATAACGTTAAACCGAGACCGGATAAAACACGTCCTTCAAATTCAAAGGCAAGAACATGAGCAGCACTAAAAGTTCCTGATGCAACATCTACAAGGCGACTATTAAATGCAAGCTCAAAGCCAAGGTATATGGCGCTAAATAAAAACAAACCCCACACCCATAGAGGATGTTTAATATCCATAACTTATTTTCTACTTATTAATTTTTATGATAATTGGGTTTTGCGCATTACTGATATCAGGAGCTGGAAAACGTTTGATTGGTAAAGATTTTTTTTGCTTATCAATTAACTGTTGAAATTCATTATTTTGTGCCTGAACTTCACTTTTTGCAGGTAAAGATTTTACTTCACCACTTTTGTCAATGTATAAACCAGAACTGATCATATCTCTTTGTTGTTCAATATCACGAAGTGAATCTAAAGGAAGAGAAATACCATCAACTTTGAATATCGATGTATTGTTTTTTGCTGCTGAAATATGGTTTACACAATTAGAAGGTTCTCTCTGACAAGTCACCTCGGTAGCTATTTTTTCTATATTCAAATAATTAATCGAAGCGGAGCTATACAATGGGAAACAAGCCAATAACAAACTAGCTTGGCGTAATTTAAAATAATGAATAAATAGCATATCTTCCCTAATATTGTTATACGTGCCTATGCAAATGACTCAGGTTCATCATCCCCGTGGGATTTTAATCGGACGTGGCATGGATGCCACTTATTAGAGAATGCATGGAGCATATTCTCCTGGATCCAGTTTCTAAAAGACAATGGATCTTCGATCAGAAACTTCGAAGATGACGTTTACAACTAAATCCTGAGTTAACAATTATAGCCATGTTGTTTTATAATTATTGTTAACATAGATAGTGTACTATAAATTTTAAATATATCAACAAAAATGGTGTGTTATAGTAGGATAAACACCTGAAGTTTCAAAGATATACTTATCATTTAGAAAAACAGTTTTGATTATTTAACGACCATAAATTGTTGTGGCATATGTTGTGGCGTATAATAATATTAGCCTAAAATAATTATGACTAAAACCACCACTAGCAAAATGTTTGGTAACGTAAGAAGGTCAACAAGACACCTTTTATCAACACCTGAAAGTTACAAATAATCAAAGAAAAATAGTTCTATAACACTAATGCTTTGATAATATAGACCGATAACTTAAAATAAGCGCTTATTTTATACCCATAATGCTTAAACCACTCCAAAACAACTTGTGAGATATTAACTGAATTTATGCAATTTTTTGATAACAACGACACCATTTCAGCTATTTACCAGCAATCAATAAGTCTATCCATTAGCAAAGATTTTGCTGAACAACGCCATGGAAAGTTCAACCTTGTCGACTTTCAAGGTAGTGAGCAAGAAAACCGTCGCAGAGAATTATTATCAGTTGAAGTTAAGGCTCAGCAAGAAAAAATAGTTGCCGCTCATGGCAAGGAGCATTTTCGCAAACAAGTAATGGCAACCTTTTTTGCTCAAGTAAATAAACAAGTCAACGAAGAATTTGATAATAAAGCTTACCTATACAAAAACGTACTTAGTATTGAAGATGCTGCTCCAACTATTTTAGAATTACTCTCTTTAAGAGCAACATCAATTAACAAAATTAAACCTTTAGCCACGTCATTACCATGGTTAGCTACTGATTTAATTAATTTAGTTAACAAACCACAATATAGAAAACGTGCTGACGTTCAAGTAAATGACGCTAAGCTTGCCTTAAGTTACATTGGTTTGGACAATTTAAAACTAGTAATGCCAACCTTTATTCTTAAACACTGGTTACCTAAAACCACATCACCCTTTGGTTTAATGAAGCGAAAACTATGGAATGACAGTTTATCTATTGCACTAGCTTCAAGTGTGCTAGCTGAGCATTCAGGTGCAAACACTTATACAGCGTTTACCACAGGAATGTTATCCAATATTGGTCAGCTTGCCATTACTCGCTGTTTTTTAAATACTTACAACCAAATGTATAAGCAAGAGGTGCGCGATGCTTTTAATGCTAAAGATAAACATTTGCACAATATTTTATCCAAAATAGAAAATTCACCTGAGTTATTGCTTGAGCAATTGATTTTACGTAGTAGTAAGTTATCTGCTGAATTGATTGAGTTGATGAACTTTGATCGCTTACCTATCACCGAGGCAATGTTTGATCTTGCTTACGTTGAAACTATTGAAAAAATGAGCCCTATTGCTCAACTGGTGACGAAAGCTAAGGTTTATGTTAGTTATCGTAACCTAGCAAAGGAAAATTTGATTAATGATGATGAAAAAATAGCATTCTTTAACTCAGCAAAACTCAGTAAAGCTGAAATATCATTACTTAATAAAAGCGATATTGATCATATAAAGTTAAAATTTAATTAATTTTACTACTGTTCATCAAATTATTTTTGATTAATTATGAAACCAGTTAAATATTAACTTTCTTTAAAGCAAGCCCCTACATTAGAGCAAACTCTCTTTTTAGTGTTTTTTGCATTAAAATAAATATTCATTAAAATTGAATAAAACTCGCCAAGCCATTGTTTTCACTAGCCTGTAGCGTACGCCAGCAAGACAAGGTTACTTTTATCTGCCATAATAGATCCATAATTTTTAACATAAAAACAAGCCAGTTAATTTTAGGAGTTTCAAATGTCAGAACAGTTTTCTGTAAATCGCGAGTTATTTGATGATGTCATGGTACCAAACTACGCACCTTCAGCCGTTATCCCAGTGCGTGGCCAAGGCTCTCGTGTGTGGGATCAACAAGACAAAGAGTATATTGATTTTGCCGGCGGTATTGCAGTTAATTGTTTAGGTCATTGTCATCCTGCATTAGTTAGTGCATTAAAAGAGCAAGGCGAAAAAATTTGGCATTTATCCAATGTAATGACCAATGAACCGGCATTGCGTTTGGCGAAAAAATTAGTTGATAGTACCTTTGCTGATAAAGTGTACTTTGCTAACTCAGGTGCAGAATCAAATGAAGCCGCATTAAAACTAGCTCGTCGTTGGGCGCTTGAAGTGCATGGCAGTGATAAGACACAAATAATCGCCTTTAATCAAGGTTTCCACGGCCGTACTTTTTTCACGGTAACGGTTGGTGGACAAGCTGCATATTCTGATGGTTTCGGCCCTAAGCCAGGTGATATTGTTCACGCAGAATATAACAACTTAGACAGTGTTAAAGCGCTAATTTCAGATAAAACATGTGCCATCATGATTGAGCCATTACAGGGCGAAGGTGGCATTGTTTCACCAACCGATGAATTTATTAAAGGTGTACGTGAATTGTGTAATGAGCACAATGCACTATTAATCTTTGATGAAGTACAAACAGGCGCAGGTCGTTTAGGACCACTATACGCATACATGGATTTAGGCGTAACACCAGACATTCTAACCTCAGCAAAAGGCTTAGGGGGCGGTTTCCCTATTGGCGCAATGTTAACAACTACAGATATTGCAAAACACTTAAAAATTGGTACTCACGGCAGTACGTACGGCGGTAACCCATTAGCATGTGCGGTTAGTGAGGCCGTTATTGACATAATTAATACCTCAGAGGTACAAGCAGGCGTTAAAGCTAAAGCAAAACTTTATGTTGATGGCTTAAATGCAATAGATGCTAAATACAATGTATTTAAAGAAATACGCGGGAAAGGTCTATTAATTGGCGCTGCATTAAATGATAACTATCAAGACAAAGCAAAAGACTTTTTAGTTGCTGCTATGGCTGAGGGTGTAATGACTTTAGTTGCTGGTGCAAACATTATTCGCTTTGCTCCATCATTAGTTATTCCTGATGAAGATATTATTGAAGGCCTAACTCGCTTTGAAAAAGCAGTAGCCAAATTAGCCTAGGTCATAGGCTTTAGGTGCTAGGAATAAACCCTAGTGCCTACACTCTAGTTCTTACTTCTTCCTCTTGTCGAGAACCATTTATGATTATCATCCGTCCCATTAGAGCGACTGATTATGACGATTTATATCGCATTGCCATTGAATCGGGTCATGGCTTTACTTCATTACCTGTTAATGAAGGCATTTTAAAAAAGCGCATTAGCCATTCAGAAGAGTCTTTTAAGGTTTTAGTGAGCCAACCTGGAGATCAAGGCTATTTATTTGTGATGGAAGATAACCAAACAGGTCAAATAGTTGGTACAACGGGCATTGAAGCTGCCGTAGGTTTGGATAATGCTTTTTATCATTATCATTTAGGAAAAGTTGTTCATAGTTCTCGCGAATTAGATATTCACAATACCGTTGAAACCCTTGCCCTTTGTAATGACTATACGGGTGCCACTGAAATTTGCACTTTATTCTTACAAGAAAGTCACCGAAAAAATGGTAATGGTAAATTTTTATCTCGCTGTCGCTTTTTATTTATTGCCGAGCATGCTGAGCGTTTTTCTAATTGTGTGATTGCTGAAATGCGTGGCGTCAGTGATAAAAATGGTAGGTCGCCTTTTTATGACTGGCTTGAAGAGCATTTTTTATCCATTGAATTTACTAAAGCAGACTATTTGACTGGCATAGGTAATAAAGGCTTTATTGCTGAATTAATGCCTAAATACCCTGTGTACGTTAGTTTATTGACCAAAGAAGCACAGCAAGTTATTAACAAAGTACACAGCAATACTGTACCTGCCTTGCGCTTACTTGAAGCAGAAGGTTTTTCTCGCCGAGGTTATGTTGATATTTTTGATGCTGGCCCTACCGTTGAAGCAGAGCGTAGCCAAATAAGAGCGGTGCGTAACAGTAAAAAATATCAAGTGTTAATTGACGATGCATGCGGCAGTGAAAGCAATCAAAAATATATCGTTTGCAACACCAAAGTAGAAGGGTTTAGAGCTGCCCAAATCAAATTAACACTTCGTGAAACTGCCAACCAAGTGGTTCTCACTAGTGATATAGCACAAGCACTACAAGTACAACAAGGTGATTGGGTTCGCCTTCTAAGTAATTAAATAGGAATAAATATGTCTACCAATTTTTTAGATAAAGTCCAATTAATCAATGGTCAGTGGCAATCAGGCCAAGGACATGATGTTACCTCACTTAACCCTGCTCGTAATGAAGTTATCTGGCAAGGTAAAACAGCGTCACCTGAGCAAGTAGAACAAGCGATTAATAGTGCTCGAACTGCTTTTGAGGCTTGGTCAACTATCAACTTTGATGAACGTGTTCGCATAGTCAGCAAATTTGCTGAATTACTGGGCGAAAATAAAGAAGCTTTAGCAAATACCATCGCCCAAGAAACAGGTAAACCTCGTTGGGAAACCTTAGGTGAAGTTGGCGCTATGGTGGGTAAAATTAATATTTCTCTTAATGCTTATAAAGAACGTACTGGCACAGTTGAAAACCCTATGCCGGGCGCTAAAGCTTTTATTCGCCATAAACCTCATGGTGTTGTTGCGGTATTTGGCCCTTATAACTTCCCTGGGCATTTACCTAATGGTCATATTGTTCCGGCACTTATTGCCGGAAATACCATTGTATTTAAACCAAGCGAGCTAACACCAAAGGTTGCTGAAGAAATATTAAAAATCTGGCAAGCTGCTGGACTTCCTGCAGGTGTTATAAACCTTGTACAAGGTGAAATAGAAACAGGTAAGGCATTGGCAAGCAACAAAATGATCGATGGTTTATTTTTTACTGGTAGCTCAGCAACAGGTCATTTGTTACACGAACAATTTGGCGGACAACCGGGTAAAATTTTAGCACTAGAAATGGGGGGTAATAACCCGCTTATTGTTAAAGATGTTAGCGACATTATAGCCGTTGTTCACGATATTATTCAATCTGCTTTTGTTACTACAGGGCAACGTTGTACTTGTGCTCGTCGTTTATTCATCGAGCAAGGTGAACAAGGCGATGCAATTATGGCAAAATTAATTGAAGCGACTAAAGCACTAACAATTGGTTATTATGACGATGAAGAACAACCGTTTATTGGCTCTATGATCTCTGAAAAAGCAGCTTTAGGCTTAGTTACTGCTCAACAGAAATTGCTTGATTTAGGCGCCACTTCATTACTTGAATTAAAGCATCTAGAAACTAACACAGGCTTTATTTCACCCGGCATTATTGATGTGACAGCGATTGCTGTGGATGTACCTGATGAAGAATACTTTGGCCCATTATTGAAAGTATATCGTTACACTGATTTTGATGAAGCCATCAATGAAAGTAACAATACCGGATTTGGCCTTTCTGCCGGTTTGTTAAGTGACAGTGAAGATTTATACAATCACTTTTTCACTCGTATTCGTGCTGGTATTGTGAACTGGAATAAACCTATCACGGGTGCAAGCAGTGCCGCGCCATTTGGTGGTATTGGCGCTAGTGGTAATCACAGAGCAAGTGCCTTTTATGCAGCTGATTACTGTGCATACCCTATAGCGTCAGTTGAAGCTAGAAAGGTTAGTTTACCTGCGGCTTTGAGCCCTGGTATTAAACTGTAACTCTGTAGCTTAATTATGAAAACAAAGGAAAAATCTATGACAGCTAAAGTAGCAGCCCTATTTGATAATATTTGGCAACAATACTTAACCGTAACACCATCAGCAGGAAGAATTCATCAATTACTCGGAAATGGCAGTGATGTAATTAACGATCACGTTGCTTACCGCACCTTCAACCTTGAAAAAGTGAACCTTGACAAGCTTGCTAGTCATCTACTTGCTATTGGTTATACCGAATGCGGTCAATATAACTTTACTAATAAAAAATTAACCGCTAAACATTTTGAACACAGTAACAGCACAATGCCTAAGGTTTTTATTAGTGAGTTACGCGTTGAAGAGTTTCCTGAAAAAGTACAAAAAATTATACATAAACTAATAGAACAATTACCTGACAACATCAGCGACCGTGAGGATTTTTTATATTCAGGTCGCTCTTGGGAAATTAGCTCAACTGATTACCAAATATTGTTAGCGAAAAGTGAATATGCTGCATGGTTAGCTGCATGGGGTTATCGCGCTAACCATTTCACCGTCAGTATTAATCACTTAGAGAATTTTGATTGTATTATTGCAGTTAATAATATCCTGAAAGAAGCAGGATACACATTAAATAGTACAGGGGGCGAGATTAAGGGCGATGAAACAGTAAAACTTGAACAGTCTTCAACTCTTGCTGATAAAGCTTTAGTAGAATTTAGTGACAAGTCATTGGAGATTCCTAGCTGTTTTTATGAGTTTGCTAAACGCTACTCATTAGCTAATGGTGAACTTTATTCAGGCTTTGTTGCAGCTTCTGCAGATAAAATTTTTGAGAGCACTAATACTATATAAACTTAGCTGGGCTATTTATTGTCAGCATAGGTATTTGTGCTGGCTTTATAATTTAACACTCGACTGTATCAGTTTTCTTGTCGCTTTAATCGACCAACCGCATCAACATAAAGTAAACAGCCAATTCTCCACAAATTTATAATTGCTTTTTACAACAAAAAAATTGTACAGTTACTGCTATAATCTAGTTATTCAATTTAAAGGTTATTTGTAATATAAATATGGTTACAGACACTGAAGGTTACATTCATATAATCGAGTATTTGACTGAACACTTAAGTTTATTCGAAAACTCTATTGCTGCTGATAAAAATGCAGACTCTGTTATGGCCATAATTGAAATAGAATTGAGCGAGCAGATTATTTCTGTCTGCGGTCAAAACGAAGCATTAACATTTAATCAACGTAATGCGATTATTCGAGAAGTAGATGCCATAGTGTATGATCTCGAAGAGATTCTATCTGGTGTTGTAAATAACCCCGCCACAGATCAGCAAAGCGCATTTATTAAAGAATTTGCCTCATTAATAAAAAATTTATTCGATACTGAAATAAACAACCAATTCACACAAGCTCCTTAACTTTGTTAAACTCACTTTAAGTTTACAAGCATTTATTACAATGAAAGCACGACAAGACATAAGTGCTTGTACTGTCGAGATAAGTAGTAATGTTACTATCACTCATAACTTTTCGATTATATAAAAACATTAGAACAATTCAATGAGTAAAATTACGCTACATGGCTTTAATAATTTAACGAAAAGCTTAAGTTTTTCGTTATACAAGCTGCATTATTTAGATGGCAATAAAACGCACAGCAGTTATAGCTCCTACATCAATGAGCATTTTTGTGCTGATAGGCTAAATACTATATTGGTTAATATTTGCCATACTATTGGTGGTAATATTTTGAACATCGCCATGCAAGATTATCAACCTCAAGGTGCAAGTGTTACGTTAATGATTTCTGAAGAAGCACAACCCAGTTCTTGTACCGAAATATTAGTCGCGCATTTAGACAAAAGTCATATTTGTATACACACATACCCAGAGGAAGCCCCACAAGATGGTGTAGCCATTTTTAGAGCCGATATTGAATTATCAACCTGTGGCGTTATATCCCCTCTAAAAGTACTTAGCTATGTTATTGAAGAGTTCAATGCTGATGTTATCGATATTGATTATCGTGTTCGGGGCATGACACGAGACAAGCAAGGTAAAAAGTTATTTATTGATGATAAGGTAGATAATATTAGTGATCATCTTAGTGCTAAATTGCTGAATAATTTTACAGTAGAAAATCACAACCTTACATCGAAGAACTTATTCCATACTAAATTATGTAAAAGCAAAATTACGCTTAATAACTACTTGTTAGAGGACAATCAAGTTAATTTAACTACAGTCCAGCACAACGAAATAAAAACTCAAATAGAGCGAGAGTTGCTACAGTTATTCACAAGCTCCGCATAACTCGGCACTTGTAGCTAACAACTTGGCACTGCTTTATAGATCACTCATCCAATCTAACTGTTTATTCGCTTGAGTTTTACGTTCCATTAAGTCAAAAACCAAGGGAGTTAATATGAGCTCCATCGCTAAGCCCATTTTCCCACCAGGCACAACTAGCGTGCTGACACGTGACATAAATGAACCATCAATCATCCGTAAATAGTATTGAAAGTCGACATTTTTAACTTCACGAAAACGTATCACAACAAAGCTCTCATCTAATGTTGGAATTGCTCTAGCACTGAATGGGTTTGAGGTATCAACTGTTGGCACTCGTTGAAAATTAATATGGGTGCGAGAGAATTGTGGGGTAATAAAAGAAATATAATCTTCCATGCTGCGTACAATGCTAGCCGTAACTGCTTCACGGCTATGGCCTCTCTCTTTAGTGTCGCGAATAATTTTTTGAATCCATTCTAAGTTTACAATAGGCACCATACCAATAAGCAAATCAACATGTTTAGCTACATCATTATCTGCTGTTACTACGCCACCATGTAAGCCTTCATAATATAAAAGGTCTGTGCCTTCACCTAACTCTTCCCATGGAGTAAAAGTACCTGGCATTTGGTTATAAGGTACGGCTTCATCAAAGGTATGCAAGTAACGGCGCATCATGCCTTTTCCCGTTTCTCCATATGTTTTAAATAACTTTTCTAAAGCGCCAAAGTCATTAGCCAAATCACCAAAATAACTGATATTCGTGCGAGCTTCATTGGCTTTGCGTTTTTCAAGATCCATTTCTTGACGAGAAAATCGATGAAAACTATCTCCTTCAACATTTACTGCATTAATAACTAAGGTACGAAATATATGCTCAAAAGCTGCTGTAGTCGTCGAGGTACCTGCTCCAGATGAGCCAGTAATAGCAATAATAGGGTTTCGAGAAGACATATAAAAACGCTCACAAATGGGAGTTATAACATTAGCTATTTTATACGGGGTATTGACGTATAGGTCAAGAAGGAGATTTTATTTTAGACAATAAAAAACCGAGCCAAGGCTCGGTTTTTTAATTTCTTACTATAAGCAGAGCTTAAAGTAAATCAAGCTTAAGCTTCTGCTGATTCTTCAACAACTTCAGGAGCATCTTCTACTACTGGGCGGTCTACTAATTCAATATAAGCCATAGGCGCTTTATCACCAGTACGGAAACCACATTTTAAAATGCGAG
>Ga0209081_1000770_pt1 | contig 19358 bp, 17 predicted proteins | sample GOMGulsemesocosm_4_FD_184636 | JGI IMG/M metagenome (GOLD analysis project Ga0209081, IMG submission 184636) | Methane-oxidizing microbial communities from mesocosms in the Gulf of Mexico - GOM15B Gulf of Mexico (SPAdes) (version 2) | ecosystem: Environmental > Aquatic > Marine > Cold seeps... | reverse complement strand
GAGGCCGCCAGCCCGTTGGCATAAACCAAAGCCTTAATTTGTCCCACCAACTGCGTGCGTGCCAAGCGTCATGAATAAGCCCACTCCACACCTGTAAGTTTGCACGAACGGGATTAAACGATTGCAAGGGCGATCGAACCCCATAAATGATATCGATATCGTCAAGCTCTGGCTGAAAGCTACCGAACATTCGATCCCAAAGAATAAACACGCCACCATGGTTTTTGTCGATGTACTCGGGGTTTTGGCCGTGGTGAACACGGTGATTCGACGGCGTCACCATCACATGCTCCATCCAACCGAGCTTGTCGATGTGCTGAGTGTGAACCCAGAATTGATAAATGAGATTGAGCGCACCACAGGTCAGGAACACCTCCACTGGAGCCCCTAACATCAATAGCGGCACACTGAAGATCCAGGTCCAAATACTGCTGCTGGTTTGCCGCAGGGCCGTAGTTAAGTTGTAGTCCTCACTTTGATGGTGGACAGAGTGACCGGCCCAAAACAAATTTAAGGTATGACCCATTCGATGAGTCCAGTAGTAGCAGAAATCATAGAGTACGAAGGTGACGACCCAAGTCAAAGGACTGGATGACGACCACTCAAACCAGCGCGCCTCGGGCAGTATCCGATCAATGAATAATGCCCCCAGACTCAACAGCACCAAATTGGTGGTGCGGCTCATAATACCCAGCGACAAACTGCCAAAAGCATCGTTAAAACGGTAGTGACCACTGCCATTCCTGCGATCCACCCAATATTCGAGGGCAATCAAACCGAGAAACAACGGAATTGCCGCCATTAAGATCAAATCTTTCATACCTGTACTCTATCAAAGCCCATTTGTTGGTAGCCGAGATCCAGCTACCCATCAGCAACAACGTAATTTATAAGCTCCTCAGAGCACCAACAATGACCATCAACGACAGCCATATCACCATTTGAGACAAACTGCGGAATATTTTCTGAAATTCACTAAGAATCAGTGCGTTAGAGCCTTGACATCAAAGGGCCAAATACGCAAAATAGCGCCCCTCGAAACGATGGCTAGGTAGCTCAGCTGGTTAGAGCACAGCATTCATAATGCTGGGGTCGCGTGTTCAAGTCACGCTCTAGCTACCATCTTCGAAAACCCTGATAACTTCGGTTGTCAGGGTTTTTTTATGCCTGAAATCCGTGCAAAGCGTATTTGCCACACATTTTGTAACACACAATGTGACACAGGCTATGTCAAAGCGGCTCCCACACACCATTCGGCTCTGTCGCCATTTCTCCTTCGTGATAGAACTCCCGCTTTAGGGATAGGCAGTGGCGAAGATCTCATTCAAGGGAAGAGATTTTCAGCGAGATATGATTCTTCAGAGTGTTCGATGATATCTCGCGTATGCCCTGAGCTATCGAGATGTCGAAGAAGTTATGAAGGAAAGAGGATTTTCCCTCAATCACAGTACCATCCAGCCAGCGGCGGGTTTCACTCTACTCGCCGGTGCTATTGGACGAATTCAACAAGAGGAAACGGAAACCGAGAACGCGCTGGCGGCTTGATGAAACGTACGTCAAGGTTAAGGGAGAATGAAAATACTACTACCGAGCGGTTGACGGCGACGGTGATACTATTGATTTCCTGCTTACGGAAAAACGAGACAAGAAAACTGCACTGCGCTATTTGAAGAAGGCAATTGGAAATAATGGAAAGCCGAGGCTGGTGAATATTGACACTGGTAAGAGAATCAAGATTCGTCAATGCAAATACTTGAACAATATAGTCGAACAGCACCATCGCTTCATCAAGCGGATGATCCGTCCAATGCTCGGATTCAAGAACTTCCGTAGTGCTCAACGTACACTTGCAGTAATTGAGTTGGTACGCATGTTGAAAAGCGACAACTACAAAACCAAGCGGGAATGTCAAAAACTCCCGCTGAGTTGTTCTATGGTCTCGCAGGCTAGCGGAGCTTCCCAGTGAACTCGCCACGCACTCGCCTCCTAATTGCGGCAGAACCCATTTTTCTACGCGTTCTAATCCACTTCATGCACCCGCGCTCACCTCCCGAGCACGGGCGCACTGATTTTTATGCGAATTAGCGGCCTTTGAAAACCGGCGCACGTCGCTCAACTCTGGCCCCAATTCCTTCCATAAAATCCCCTGACTTCATCAGTGCATTGAGCGCTTCATTCTCCAGATCCAGCGCCTGAGTCAGCGCTTCAACATGCGGCTGGTTGGTAATGCGCTTCATCGTGCGAATGGCCAAGCCAGCGCCTTGCGGCGGCATAAGTTGAAGTGCCTTTTCCCGAGCATAAGCCATGAGCTCATGGTGAGAAACCACCTTATTCGCCAACCCTAATGCCACCACCTCCTCGGCCGCGATTCTCTCCCCATAAAACATAATCTCCTTTGCCTTTTGGAATCCCATCAGGCGGGGCAAAAGAAACGTGGAGCCCAGTTCCGCCGAAATACCGAGTTTGGCAAATGGAAATTGGATCCAAGCATGTTCAGACAGATACACCTGATCGGCTCCAGCAAGCACAAACGTAAATCCCCCCCCAATGGCCAAACCATTAATGGCCGCGATAATGGGTTTATCACACTGAAACAGTTTCAACGTGGCCTTTTTCTGGGCAATATCCGTCAGATCGATTTGCTGCATAATTTCATCGGGCAAGCCCTCCAGCGCATCCGGACTAAAATACCCCCCACTACTAAAGGCCTCCTTTGCGGGATTATCAGAATTGGGATCTTTAGCGCCTGTAATAATAAGCGCATGGGCCCCCGCATCTTTTTCAAAATGATCCAAAGCCCAATACATCTCCAGAAACGATACTGGGCTAAGGGCATTCTTGCGGGCTGGGGTGTTTAACGTCAGGGTTACCAAACCGCTATCGTCTTTTTGATAGAGAATGTCTTTAAAATCTTCGGTATTCATTGATTTTCCTATTACTTTTTCATACGTAAATGGCAGGGCAAGCAGGGGTCAGAGTACATTCAAGCAGGGGTCACGCAAGCAGGGGTCAGAGCACATTTTTACAAACTGCGTAAAAATCGTGATCTGACCCCAAACTGTGCAAACTGCGTAAAAATCGTGATCTGACCCCAAACTGTGACCCCAAACTGGAGCGTTAACCCAGCAGCAACGGCGCCAGACGCTTACGGTGATGAGCAGAATCACCAAACTGCTGCTGACTCCACTGTGCACGTCGGATATATAACTGCGCATCACATTCATAGGTGAAACCCATGCCACCATGAAACTGCACGGCACGATCCCCCGCATACAACAGTGCATCGTTGGCTGAAGCCTTGGCCATACGGCAGGCGATCTCAAGATCGCGTTCAATTTTCCCTTTGCTGTCCTCAAACAGGGTTGCTGCATGATAAACCTGAGAACGAGCACCTTCCAGTTTATTTAGAATATCAACACTGGGGTGTTTTAACGCTTGGTAGGAACCAATCAACTTGCCAAACTGCTTGCGAGTATTGAGATACTCAACAATAAGGTTCAAACAAGAAGATGTGGCACCAACCGCTTCTGCCGCAGTTAACAAAGCGCCAATCAATTTGATATCACCAAGTATTTCCTGAGTTTTTTCCGCCGCAAGAATGGCATCTGCCGGGACAGTGACACCGGTAAAATCAACTTTCGCAGAGCGCTTGGTTTCATCGATTAAGGCGTGAGCTTGTATCGCACTCTCTGACAACTGATTGCGTTCCACCACCACAAAGCGGGCACTGCCCTGATATTGGGTGAGGATAATAAATAGCTCCGCGCTCGCAGCATCATCTACAAACCATTTTTCACCCGTCAATACCAACTCATCGGAGAGCTGGTGGCTAGTATCGGTAGCGCCCCAGTCCTCGTTATCCAACAGCGCAAGCGTGGCGATCTGCCCTTCCACCATTCTTGGTAACCAACGCTGCTGTTGCTCAGGGCTAGCCGCGCGCAAGATCACCTGCGCGGCTAAGGTGCAGGGGATAAAAGGTGTGGCCGAAAGACTGCGCCCCATACTTTCTACAATGGGGACCACCGCTTCGATGCCCAGCTCGGAACCACCAAAAGACTCGGGTATCGCAATCCCGGTCCAGCCCAGCGCTACCAGCTGTTGCCAAACATTGTCGTCATAACCCTGAGGAGATTCCAATAACTGTCTAACCTGCTCGATGGACGATGTATCCTGGCAAAAGCTGCGTGAGCTTTCCATAATCATCTTCTGTTCTTCACTGAAGCACATGCTATCGGCGTTAAGATTTTTTGCTACTTGTCCAAGACTCATTTTGATTCTCCTTACTCTTGTCTGTGCTTACTTGGGTAGACCGAGCGCATGCTCTGCAATGATATTATTTTGAACCTGGCTAGTACCGCCACCAATAGTTGCCGAGAAGTTATTAAAGTAAGCGTGCTGCCAAATACCACCACTCAAAGCATCGTCATCATGAATATAAAGGCCGCCTTTAGCGCCTTGTAAACTCACCGCATACTGGCGCATACGCCGAAACAGTTCTGTAGCTTCCAGCTTGCCAGACAACATCAGTGACAAAGGATAATCCGTACAAAGGTCTGGCAGATCACCACGCTTTTGGTTCAATAAGAGATTCCTTTCCTCCATCATAAATTGCACCAACTGATCTTGAACGACAGGGTCCTCCAATAAAGGTTTGCCATCGCGCTGAATCGAGCGGCAGGTTTCGATAAGGTCCGCACTGGTAATAGAGGTGATTTTATAGTTAGTCGCCTGACCTCCCTCGACACTGCGCTCATACTCCAAAGTCCGCATGGCAAGCTTCCAGCCATCGCCTTCCTCGCCCATTAAGCAGTCCGCCGAGATACGGGCATCATCAAAGAAGGTTTGCGCAAAACCGTATTCACCGGTGATTTTCTGAATAGGTGAAGTGGAAATGCCAGGCGCCTGCATGGGAGAGAGAAAAAATGACAAGCCGGCGTATTTGCTCTTGGTCTCAGGATTGGTCCGCGCCAATAGGATCATATATTTGCTATAGGGGCCATGAGTGGTCCAAATCTTACTGCCGTTAATCACATACTCTTCGCCATCGCGCACGGCACGAGTCTGGGCGTTACCGAGATCAGAACCGTGGTCCGGTTCAGAGAAACCCTGACACCAGATATCCTCGGCAGTAAGAATGCCTTTAAGATATTTTTGCTTTTCGGCCTCCGTCCCCATTTCCAAAATAAGTGGCCCAGCCCAGCCTAAGCCAATACTGTTGAAAATAATCGGCGCTTTATGCTTGGCCAGTTCCTCATCAACGATATCCTGATAAGCCGGAGGCATACCGCCACCGCCATACTCTTGCGGCCATGACATACCCAAATATCCGGCCTCGTATACTTTACGCTGCCAGGCAACTAGAAACGCCAGCTGCTCATCGGTACCCACTTCCATAAAGGTTAGGGGCAACAGGAAGCCGGGGTTTTCAGGAATATTATCTTCTAGCCAGGCACTGACTTCTTGTCGAAACGCCGCTAAGGTATCGGGATCGGTATTCATCTTTAGCCTCTACTGATTATCTTTTAGGTGAGATCGTCCTAGATAATATTCAGCGACAGATGAGTGTGCTTTAGAATTGGTGCCAAATGCTTTTTATTTGGTGCCAAAATAGGCATAAGCGTTTATATGACAATGAAGACTCAATTGCTGATAAGAGACAAAAATGCTATTCAGGGCTTACACTTGCTCTACAAAATCCCGAGGTGAACAACTGTGCCAGCCCTTAAAGGCCGTAGAGAAGGAGGATGTATCGGCGTAGCCGAGCATGAAAGCGATTTCAGTAATAGGGATCTGGTTATCAATTAATAAACGCACCGCCATTGCCGAACGCAACTCCTGCACGATATTGGCAAACAGTTCATTGCGCTCGGATAATCGGCGCTGCAGCGTCCGGCGTGATATCGCCAGCTCGTTTGCAATGGTATCGATAGTCATTGCACCGGAGGGCAGTGCCCTGACAATACAACGCCTAACCCGTCGCATAAAACCATCGCTACTGCCCTTTTCGATAATGCTGAGCAGATTGTCTTTAGCTAATGGGGATTTTTCATCCCACACTTTTATAATCGGCCACTCCAGTGCGGCCGCAGGATAAAACAGGCCACTGAATGCTTGGTCAAACACCAGTTGCCCACTAAACACCTGGCGATGGACTGTCGTATCGTCAGGCTCTGGATAGTTAAAATAAACCTTGGGGACCGGTACCGGGCTATAACACACCGAGTTAAGTAGGCATTGACTCATACTCAACATCATATCAGTGATATAACGACCACTGACCTCCACCGGAACCGTGGGGCGCCACTCAGTGCGAAGTGTATCCCCTTCCTTAACCACAACGGCTTCACCAATAGCCTCAACTGTTTCAAGCGTGTTGGGCATCATATTAAGCCATTGCCGAAAATGACTGCATATAGCGGAGAGATACTGTAGTAGATTAGCCTGATTGAGAAAGCTGGCTCGCCCGGCCCACAAGCCAATATCTTCGTTGCCCGTCAACTTGGCTAACTGTTTTGTCAGGTTGTATAGCGTCTCGACGGGAATATAGACATCCGGATTTTCCAGCCAGATAGGGTCTATGTCTGCATTGGCGATCAGCTGATCACGGTCAACGCCCAGATCGTCTGACAACTGTAAAAAAAGCTGAGCAATCCGTGACGAGACAGTTTTTCCAGAAGCGGTGCTCCCAAGGACAGTGCCACTCATCGTTTTCCTATCTCAAACAAACTTCCAATTTCCATCTACAGACACCCATCAAAACAGGTCTAATATAACCTATAGCATGGCTTTACGCTTGCCAAAAAACGGCTCAACTAAACCGCTCCCATTGGCCCCTGTGCAGTAACGTTTGGTTAATTTGAATAGAAGAAAGCCAACCAAGCTTTATAGATGGATAAGACGCCTACCTCCATGAATCTGAAATCACCCGTTCCCACTACATCTCAAAGCTTCATGACCCTCCAATCATTCGGAGAAACTCCAGAAACCACCTTAAAAGCTCGAGAAAAAGCACTTAGATTGTTATAACCCAGCAGATCGGAAAGGTCGATCAATGATATGTTGGAGTTGAGCAAGTAATGCTCTGCCACCTCCTGTCGAATTTCGATTACCAAATCACGAAATCCAACATCGCACTCTTTCAACTCACGCTGCAAAGCACGAGGATGCCTTCCCATCAACTGAGAGACTCCATCCAAACTGCATAAATTAGTTCCGAGGTTAACCCTTATCAACGCTCGAACATTGCCAATCAGATCTTGCTTAGGCTGTTCTGATAACATACCGTCGAGATGCTGCTCGACAATAGCCAGTAACTCAGGATCGGCTGTCTCTATTGGAATCGACAGATAACTTTTTGGGAAAATATAACCATCATAATCCTGATCGAAGTTCACAGGAGCATGAAAATAGCGACTATAAATCTCACTGTTCTCAGGCCTTGCATGTGAAAAGGATACTGATGTAACTGGATATCTACCTTTACCTAAGGTTTTAGAAGCTTTGATCATCAACGTCACGGCTAATAGATGTAACTGCACCATTGAACCCGTGTAGGCGGTACGCTGATGGCGCTTCATAACGATATACTTGCCATCCTCACAAATCTGCCACACAGATGCCTGATTATAAAGCCGAGTGTATTTAAACGACTTGGTTAGTGACTCTCCGACGGTAGAACACAGTTTTGAAATTTGAGCTAACGCCCCAAAGCGAAACGGTTGTTGATATTTGGCCACATAAAAACCAAAGTGAGGACAGCGATTGCGTTCAGCCACATCATCCAAGAACGTAACTATCTGATGATAATTCAGAAAATTTCTAGGATTCGTCAACTGCTGCCTACTAATTCCTGACACAGCTAATGAATCACTCAGATCAATACCCAGCTCCTCAGCCGCCTCTCTGGAACCTAATAGAATATCACCATCCGTAAATAACGGCTTATCCTCAGCTCTCTTCCTCACAACTAATCCCCCCCTAAACTCTTTTAGTCGTAATGCGTCCTTTAGTTTACATCAGCGTCAGAAACACAATATAACAGCGCCCGTAAATACGCGGAAAGGTTCATCATGAGTAACCACAAAGTCGCAACAGCTATGGCCACTAGCCTACTGGCGGCAACAATAAGCTCTGTCACACACGCTCAAGATGATAACTGGGTACTTGAAGAGGTTATTGTAGCGACCCGGTAGCGTGCAAAAAGCTCACAGGGCGTACCCATTGCATTGTCGGCTTTTAGCAACGACATACTCAAACAGGTTGGCGCTACCGACTTTAAGGGCTTAATCGACCAATCGCATTACTTACGCCAGCGTAACCATCGCAATCGAACAGAATCAGAACAGGCACTAACACCAGTGCAATAAACATGATGCAGCGTGTACAAAGTCCGTCAGGTTCACCGCTAGGAAACCGTCAAAACAAGGTATATACCACCACTCTAGCGGTAATATAAAGACTATGCCCTGCATCAGAAGAAAATATTCCGACAAGGATATGACAGCTTTAACTTCCACTTTGACTTCTGTGGCAGGCTCAAGAATTACAATCCAATACGAGGCCTATAACTTAAGGCTCTGGCTTAACAAGGGTGTGAGCGGCCACTGCTTTCAAGCGAAAGACCTGCCAAGTACCCAGCAGACCAACAATCGCTCCAAATAAATTTACCAACAAAGCCAAAGTCCAAGCTAAGTTTGAAGCGTACTCAGAATAATCATCACTTAAAAGCGGAATCGAGTGTCTATAGCTCGCGCTCCCAGTCATTAAAATAAACAGGAAATTCAGGAAAAAATAGAGACGATTACTCCCCATCAAGCCCACCCCTATAACGGGTAATGCAATCATAGTCACAACAAAAAATGCAACCATTGGATTGGTTGGACTTAAAGCCACCAAACCTTGATCAAGTTGCCACAAACTCACCGAATTGTAACCTAGGGCTAAAACCAGCCAAAGTGCTTGCATCCTTATCGTCCACTGTAAAACCGTCATGTATGCTACCTTTCATCATTCAAACCGAGACTTCAACGGCGATGAATATATCCGTTTACCGAGACCAATAATGGCTCGCCAATCAATGATAGATTTCGTCGAGGATCTCCGTCTAGCAACAGAAAATCAGCTCTCTTACCCACTTCAATACTGCCAGTTTTGTCAGAGACACCTATACTCTGAGCCGTTGCCAATGTGCCCATATGGATGGCTTTACTAGGAGAGACCTTGCCAAGATCTACGAAAAATTTTAGTTCTTTCCAAACCGCTTCATGACTCACGAATCCCGAGTCTGTGCCCAAGCCGACCAGAATATCGCTATCAACAGCCTGCTGAAAACCTTCGACAAGTTGCTCACCTACCATACGCGTATTGCGACCTATCACAGATAACGCGGGATCCGCTTTAGCGTCTTCCGTCCAGCTTATATCTCGCGCAAAAATAGACAGTGTTGGATGCAAAGAGGTGTAGCCTCGTAATGATTTTGGGTTGTTGTGGTATAGTTCGATAATCTCATCATCGAGCGTTGAACCATGCTCAATATTGTCGACACCAGCTAAGAGAGCTTCTCTAACACCTTGCATACTTTCTGCGTGTGCCGCGACCATAATATTCTTTCGATGTGCCTCATCAGTAATAGCTAGAATCTCTTCAGGTGTCATTTGCAACTCTCCGGCTTCTCCCAGCCGCCGTGAATCTGCTACACCACCGGTACTGGTGATTTTGATAAAGTCGACTCTATTATGCAGCGCCTCCCTTACCGCCTGCCGAGCTTCCAATGGGCCATTAATTACCCTACCAATATCAGACGCATGCCCACCCGTTATTGCCAAAATTTTACCCGCGACCAAAAGGTTTGGACCAACGATCTCTCCTCGGACAATTTTGTCACGTAGCGCTACATCCAAAAAACCAATTTCACCAATCGCTCGTAGTGTCGTTACACCGGTATACAATTCCTTTTTAACATTTTCCGCCATACGCGCAGCAAGGAGTCGCCGGCCTAAATAGGTATTGACTACGAACATATTGAGATAATGTTGATATCCAGGAGGAGCCATTGATGTCAAATCTATCGGCAGGTCAGGGTCCTCCGCATCTTTAAATAGATGAGCGTGCGCATTAATAAGACCTGGCATCACGAACTTTCCAGATGCATCGATCACTTCATAATCACTAGGTACATTGATCTTCTTGGAATCCCCAACACCTACAATCGAGCCGGTTTGATCAATGAGTACAGTTCCATTGGTCATAACATCCGCACCCTTCTGTCCGGTAATAATATTTCCGCCAACGATGGCGACATTATTTCTTGTCTGCTTGGGTGCACTGGATAATTCCAAAGTGATATTGGCGGATACGAGTAACACAATAATAGCGGTATCCCTAAAAGGAATTTTCGGCAGTGAGCCTACCTGGCCGATAAGGATTCCCCCCATCGCCAGAAAAAACAGCGACATAGATAACCCTGAAGAATCGGACGCTAACGCGTATACAAATACGAAGTGCAATAATAGTAAGCCGATCATTGCGATTTTGCCGATTTTCACCATGACTCTCTCCTGCATTGGGCTTTCGATAGATACGTTGAATACGTTGAATACGTTGACTTTACCAAAGGCGCCCTCTGAAGGTTTACCAATTTACGACAACGGTCATATCAGGAGATATGCTCCCACATAAATCCCTACGTCCTCAAACGAATGAATTTTGGAACCTAACGAAGCGAGATCTGAATTTTTAGCTACATCGAGTTTTTCTACAACTCAACGAGGGGTCATGGAAGTAACGGAGGAATATCGCCAATAGATTTTGAAAAGTAATATTTTCGAAAGCTATCGATCGTTTAGTAAACTAAGGTCTTGCCGTTGCTATTTTTGTTTTCCTTTCGCCACTTTAGCGGTGTCGTTCCACTCCAACTCCTAAAGGCGCGACTGAAAACGGCGGTTTCTGCATAACCGAGATTGAGCGCCAATTCCATCATACTAATATCGTTGAACGCTAAGTTGTGTCGCGCGATCTGATAACGTTTGTCGGTTAGGAGTTTATTAAAACTGCAGTCTTTTTCTTTTAAACGTTTTTGCAGAACTCGAGGATGTAAATCAAAACACGCGGCTACTGTTGCCAGAGAACATTCGGCGCTGGGTAACAGAGAGCTGATGGCGTTACTGACGACTTGTTGTAGATCCTCTCTCAAGGCGGCCTTTTGACCGCTGAAATAACGCTCGGCAAAGGCGGCAGGCTCACCAGCTCCTGCGCCGATTTGTAGAGGCAGTAAATCGCGGTTAAATGCAATGCCGTTCATGGGTTGAGAGAATCGGACATCACAATTGAAAAACGTTTTATATGAATCTGCTTGCTCTGGACGGGGGTGCTTAAACCAAATGGCCAAAGGCCTCCACTTATCCTCCAATAACCCAAGATTGATCTGATGAATCAACCCGACGCTCATTGCAATCAGTTGGCTGTGCGAGCGGGTACTATCCAATTTTAGCTCTAAGCTGAGAAAGGCATTGTCATCTATTTCGAGTATTCCGAATTCTGCCCCGTTGACATGGTAACTGAGGTGAGCTTGAGTTTTTCGGTAGAGATCCTGTAGTGATTGCGCCTGTAATAACCACAACCCCAAGGGCCCAAAGACATGCCAGCCCTGATGGTAAGCGAGCTGCAAGCCAAAAGAATCATCACCACTGGCAACAGCGCCCTCTTCCAGCAACCGGGAGCAGCTCAGATAAGAAATATACAGATCTGGGTTTCTCAATACGGCGGGGGTCAAGTTCACTTGTTTTAACAGGCTCTGAGGGTTGAGCCCAAGCTTACGGCAAACACTATCAAAACCAGTTAAAGCAGCACTTCTGACCAGATATTCCATAGAGGTTCTACTTTTGTTGATGCGTTTTTTTTAGAGTGTTCGCATTATATCAAATAATATTCGTAATATATCAATTTCTGGCATCAAGCCCTTGTTAAGCTGTGGAGTTGATGGTCGAGCTACCGAACAGCTCAGATACCACGCAGATAGGCAATGGCAAAGTCCACAGGAGAAAATTGATGCGCTCTACCAACCGTATTGAACAGACCGAATATGATTATTTGGTGGTGGGGGGAGGCTCTGCTGGCTGCGTGCTCGCCAACCGGCTATCTGAAGACAGCCGTAATCGTGTGTGTTTGTTAGAGGCCGGCCCTAGTGATAAGACACCGCTAATCACCATGCCAATGGGTATTGTTGAATTAGTAAAGAACAAGAAATATAACTGGCGCTTTAATTCTAGGCCGGAGCCATCGCAGGAAAATCGAAGTATTTACAACCCTAGAGGAAAGGTTCTGGGAGGCAGCAGTTCGATTAATGCCATGCTCTATGTTCGCGGTAATGAATGGGATTATGATCACTGGGCGTCATTAGGCAATAAAGGCTGGAGCTTTAAAGAAGTCTTGCCCTACTTTAAAAAATTGCAAAACCAGGAGCGTGGCGCAAGCCCCTATCACGGCGTGGGAGGCGAGTTGAATGTTGCCGATACTCGCGCAGACTCATCGCTAGGTCCCGTGTGTTTAGAGGCTTGCCTGCAAGCTGGGTATAAAGAAAACCAAGACTTTAACGGCTCAGAACAGGAGGGGGTTGGCTTTTACCAATTGACGCAAAAAAATGGCGTGCGTTGCAGCGCCGCCCATGCCTTTCTTCACCCCGTTCTGCACCGCCCCAACTTAACGGTAATTACAGAAGCTCACGTCTCGCGAATACGGTTTGATGGCAAGCGTGCCGTGGGGGTTGATGTTTCTCATAAAGGCACCGTCACCACCATTCGAAGCAAAAAGGAAGTCATCCTCTGCGGTGGGGCGTTCAACTCACCGCAGCTTTTACTACTTTCTGGCGTCGGTCCGGCGCAGGAATTGGCACAACACAATATACCGATGGTTCACGAATTACCCGGCGTGGGAGAAAACCTCCAAGAGCATGTGGATTTTTTGACCGTCATTAAGAGTCGACGACCTGAAACCATCGCTATCCGTCCGCTGTTTATGTTGAAAATGTTCAGAGAATTATGGCGATTTTTCACGAAAAGAAGAGGTTTTCTAACTTCATGTGCGGTTGAAGTCGGTGGTTTTATAAAGTCAGATCCGTCACTGAATCTTCCTGATATGCAGTTACAGTTTTCGCCCGTGGCGCAGGATGATCACGGTCGCAATATGAAATATTTATTGCACTACGGATTGTCTTTGCATAACTGCCTGTTGCGGCCCAAAAGCCGAGGCCGAGTGGGTCTAGAGTCTGACGATTTCAAAGATGATCCGCGCATCGAGATGAATATGCTGAGTCACCCTGATGATCTCAAGCGCATGATAAAAGCGGTGCGTATTACTCGCGACATTTTGTCGCAACCTGCTTTCGACACTTACCGGGGTAAGGAGTTTTTCCCTGGCGAAAAAGTGCAGTCGGATGAGGAAATTGCAGAGTTCTTACGTCAAAAAGCCAATCATGTTTACCACCCGGTGGGCACCTGCAAGATGGGCAGTGACGCTATGGCCGTCGTCGATGATCGCTTGAATGTACATGGTCTAGAGGGACTGCGTGTAGTGGATGCGTCTATCATGCCGACCATCGTTGGCGGCAATACAAACGCACCGGTCATCATGATCGGCGCTAAAGCGGCCGAGATGATATTGGAAGATCAGCGCGCAACACTTGCTGAGAAGCGAACTGCGCTTGTCAACTCTCCCGCTTGATCACAAGGGGCGCTATTCATCAGTGTAGCGCCCTGTATGTGCAGATCTGATCTGAGCAGAATTTTGAGGGAGGCTGTAAACAGAGCCTCGCGAGTTTTATACCTATGCAACTATCAATCTTTAGGGCTGAATTAAACCGCCAAATGCTGGGAGAATTTCTCTCGTAAGATATCACGCAACAGCAACACTGCCGGTGTAATTTGTTGGCGACTGGGGCTCATCAGGTTGAGATCAATACTGGCTGAGTCGTAATCAGGTAGAACTCTCACTACACGACCAGCACGCAGGTCGGCGGACATGTCCAGCCGCGATTTATAGCAAATGCCCTTCCCCGCGATAGCCCATAGACGCACCACGTCGGCGTCGTTCGAGCAGCGATTCCCCGACACTTTTATTTTTACACTCGGTTGCGTCGGTAAACCAGTACTTAGGCGATTAGCCGTCGGAATGAATTGCCACACATCATTAATTCGACTGCCGAGGTGAAACATCAAGCAGTTGTGCTCTAACAGATCATGGGGGGTTGAGGGCACGCCGCATCTTGTTAGGTAACTGGGGGAAGCGCAGAGCACCCTGTCAGTAGTGGCTAGCTTAAAGGCGACCATCGAGGAGTCTTCTTGGTTGCCATAGCGAATCGCAAGATCGACACGATCCTGATAAAAATCGGCCAGCGAGTCACCTAGCAGCAAATGGATAGATAAATCTGGATGCTGCTCCATAATTTCATCTACCCAACCTAACAGCAAATTACGACCTAAATCCGAAGGGGCCGAGAGCCGCAACTCGCCGGCAACCTTGCCTTCCAGCGCTTGTATCGAGGCCTTGCCAGCCTCCAAGCTACTCAGAGCTGCGCGGCAGTAAACCAAAAAGCGCTCACCCTCGGCGGTGATACGCAGCTGCCTTGTCGAGCGAATAAACAGCTGTACCTGCAACTGTTTCTCCAGCCGTTTAAGGGCAGCACTGGCGCTGGCAACCGTAATGTCCAACTGTTCTGCGGCGCGGGTGATGCTGCCGCTGTCTGCGGTATGAACAAAAAGGGAGAGATCGTTTGTATTCATTGTCAAAAATATTTTGATTTTGTGTCTTTGATTACCCCGTTTATAACATGCTTTGGCTTGTTAATAATAGCGTCACTGAGTTAAGCAACCCACCGGCGCTGATTGACATTACTCGATAGCACCGACCGAACAAACAGAGGGCAGTATGATGAAAGCAATTGGCTACCAAATCCCACAGGCGATTGACCAACATGACGCATTGATGGATATCGAGCTGGCAATACCTGAGGCCAAAGGCCGCGATCTATTGGTGAAGATTAAGGCGGTATCGGTCAATCCGGTCGATACCAAGGTACGTGCAACAGCCACCCCCGAGACGGGTGAGCACAAGATATTGGGCTGGGATGCGGTGGGCGAAATCGTGGCTACCGGCGATGAGGTCGAGCTCTTTAAGGTGGGCGAGCTAGTTTGGTACGCAGGCGATATCACCCGCGCCGGGTCCAATGCTGAATACCAGCTGGTGGATGAGCGCATTGTCGGGCTCAAGCCGCAATCTCTGTCCGCTGCTGACGCGGCGGCGCTGCCACTAACGGCTATCACCGCCTGGGAGCTGCTCTTCGACCGCTTAAGCTTCGTCAATAACGGTGTCACTCGCCAGTCCGGCGGCCCCACTGCGGCAGCGCGTATTTTAATTGTCGGCGCCGCCGGTGGCGTTGGCTCCATTTTAACGCAGCTGGCCGCCAAGCTGACTCAAGCCACTGTTATTGGTACCGCCTCACGGCCACACAGCCAGGCTTGGGTAACTGAGCTGGGCGCCGATCACGTGATTAATCACCATCAACCACTGCAACCGCAATTGCAAGCGCTGGGAATTGAAAGTGTTACACACGTAATTAGCCTGACCCACACCGAGCAGCACTTTGATCAGTTGGTCGACGTGTTGGCACCGCAGGGCAAGCTAGCACTGATTGACGACCCCGCCGCCGGGCTCGACATCATGAAGCTGAAAAAGAAATCCATCTCACTGCACTGGGAGTTTATGTTTACCCGATCGATGTTCGAAACTGAGGATATGCACAAACAACATCAGCTGTTAACCAACCTTAGCGAACTGATTGATCAGGGCGTGATCAAGACAACACTGGGCGAGCATTATGGCGTTATTAATGCCGCCAACCTCAAGCGCGCCCACGCACAGATTGAAAGCAATCAGGCGGTGGGCAAGATTGTACTCGAAGGCTTCTAAGCGGTCTTCGAGGCCAGAACTTTGTATTTAAAATTTTACGCTAAGGCAATTAGCCTACAGATTAAATTTTTTTATACTTTTAAGAGGACGTACCCATGAGCACAGCACTAACCATCGTTGCCCGCATTCAGGCAAAAGCCGACAAACTAGAGCTGGTGAAAGCCGCCTTGCTTAAGTTGATCGAACCCACACGCGCAGAAGAAGGCTGCCTGCAATACGATTTACATCAGGACAATGTTAATCCAGAAATATTTGTGTTTTACGAAAACTGGGCATCACGCGAACTGTGGCAAACGCACATGAACAATGATCACCTTAAGGCCTATATGATCGAGACAGAGGGCGCGGTGGAGAGCTTTGTCCTCAACGAAATGGGCAAGATCGCTTGAACGTTAGACTGGTCAAACGGCGAACTTCAGCCTAGATTATTTCACTGGGTGGAGCTGCTCGGTAGTTCTTCACTCGCGAGGAATCGAAGACCGAGACGCTCATCTATAAAAAATGTGGTGTCCATAGGAATATGTCATTCCAAAAATATCAACCGAGGAACTTCGCCTTCATTTGTTGTTAGCCAGAACTAATACTGCTCGTAATTTAATCTTTGTAGTTTCCAATAATCAAATCCAGCGCGCCGTCTCGATACATCTCAATCAGGTGGGCCTGTAGAGCATTGACGACCTCAGAGTCAACACCAAGATTGCAAGCGAGAGCGCGTATTTTTGTCATGAAAATTATTTCCAACTTTATCGAATTCCTGTCGGACTTCTTTGTCAGGTAAGATGCCGTCAAGGTGTCGGTGGCCCATAGATCAATTCTATCGGCAAGTAATTTTTTAAAGTTCAAGATGTCATTATTAACGGGAATAACATTTAGTTCATGGCTCTTTAAGTAGTTAAAAATTGCGCTACCGCCGTAGCCGCCAATGACGTAGTCCTTTGCGTCATTGAGAGTAACAATGTGCAGATTTGATTTTTTGGTAGAGTACAGCCCAGCTTGCGATACAAGAATTGGGCTCACCCACTTAAAGGCCGCTTCTCGCTCCTGAGTGCGTTGAATAGGAAATATGCAGGTATTTTTGTTCTTTCGTGCGGTATGAAGAGCGCGTTTCAGGGGCATGATTTGAAAAGCTACAGAGATACCGGCGCGACTAAACAACTGGGTGACCACGTCGACACCAGCACCTTCGATACCATTTTCAGATTTGAAACTGTATGGTGGTATTTGCTCAGTTAGAAGATGGAAAGTAACCGAGCTAGAGTAGCCATCGTCTTTAGTCGCGGCTGACGACAGCGAAATTACTAGCAATACGAAAAGCCCAATCACCTTAGTAAAAGAGCACTTCTTCCAACAAAAATGTACGTCAACTTTCTGCATTATCTCGTTCATCTTCAGAATTTATGATATTTGTCATTCCCAGATTTCAATCATTTCTTTATTGCTCATCGTTTTTCCTGTTGGTTTTTCATCTGCTCTCGTAGGCTTAGGTGAGCCAGGCTGCTTAAGCCAGAAGGACTCCTTCTGCTTTTCGTTCAGTTGCGGAGCGCAAGGTCCTGAACTGGTTCGAGCGATGTATCCCAGCCCTTCATCCATCTCTGCGGCCAGTTTATCCAAAGCTTGTTTTTCGCTGAGCTGACCGCTCACCGCGAGCGAGATATTTTTCCACCACAGCGTTGACAATTTAGGGTAGTCGGGAACACCAAGACCAGTAGGTGTCCATTGGACGCGTGCTGTAGGACTGCGGTAGAACTCAATTAGCCCAGCTAACTTGGGGGCTAGCAAGGTCATGTGATTGGAATTGATGTCAGACACGCGAATGGGGGTTAAGCCGACGATAGTTTTACGCAAGGAGACCGTTTTTGAGACGGTAAACTGTGCATAGAGCCAACCGGCCTTTTGCTGTTTCAATGGAGTATTTTTAAGCATGGTCCAAGCGCCGACGTCCTGATAGCCACGTTTCATACCCGCCTTCCAGTAAGGGCCAAGGGGTGAGGGAGCCATTCGCCATTTTGGTGTGCCGTCTTCATTGATAACGGCTAGTCCAGGCTTTGTTAAAGCGGCAGTAAATGCGGTGTACCAAAATATTTGCTGTGCGATATTGCCCTTGCCGGGCTGCGTGCCCGCGTCAGTAAAATTCAGGGTAATAGCGTTCTGTGGGGCATATTTATGCAGCCATTCGATGTATTTCTCGAGAGAAAATACCGCCGCTGGGCCGTTGAGTGCGCCACCTCTGGCAACACTGGCACCAACGGGCCGACACGCTTCAGTCCTGATCCCCCAATCGTTGACCGGACTGCCACTAGGTAGACCGACGTCTCCTGCGCCTGCCATAGCCAACCATGCGTCGGAGAACCTCCAGCCCAAAGATGGATCAGCTCGTCCGTAATCCATATGACCATATACGCGCTCACCATCGATCTCTTTAACAACAAATGTAAAGAACTCGGCAATATCTTCATACGCTGACCAGTTCTTTGGCACTCCCAACTCATAACCATAGTGCTGTTTGAACTTCCTGCGTAAATCCTCACGCGTAAACCAGTCGTGGCGATACCAATACAAATTTGCGAACTGCTGATCAGGCAGTTGGTACAGGGCACCATCCGGTCCCTTAACAAACTCCAACCCGATAAAGTCGGCAAGATCCAAAGTCGGCAGTGTTACGTCTCGACCCTTACCAGCAATGAAGTCAGATAAATTCTCAACATTTTGAGATCGAAAATGAGTACCTATTAGATCGCTATCACTGATAAATAGATCGTACAAGCTGCGATTAATGTCGATCTGGGTATAGAGTTTTTTAATAACATCATCTTCACCGGTAGTCTCGTGAAAGACGTTAATGCCCGTGATTTCCGAAAAGGCTTTAGCCAGTACACTGGCTTCGTACAAATGAGTACCTATACGTTCGGAGGTGACACGCACGTTCATGCCTCGATAGGGGCGTGCGGCCTCTATGAACCACTCCATTTCCCGTACCTGTTCGTCACGCGAAATAGTGGAGATGGTAAACTCTGAATCTAACCAACGCAGCGCGTCCTTCTTTCCTGCAGCTACGTCGCCGCCCAACAAGGCGGCTCCAAGGAGTGTCATAACACACCAGACCGAACCTCGGACGATTCTCGATCTCAGGGAACCCAGACAACACCTGATTAGGGTCAGGAAGTGTTTCATTGCGGCGACTGTGGCTCCTGTTCATCGTGTAGCGATTAAAAACGGTTTGGATAGAGCCCCCAACGTTCTTGCCAGTTTTCCGCATCCATAAACCCGAGCAAAGCCCTCATTTTTTCGTCTTGCTCCTGCGTAAACGCTATAGATTCTTTTTCTTTAGACGACCAATCTTTTGAGGACTCAAGATATAGACCTGAAGGTACGCTAGTGGCCAAAAAAGTGGCCAAAAA
>Ga0209081_1000769_pt1 | contig 19360 bp, 18 predicted proteins | sample GOMGulsemesocosm_4_FD_184636 | JGI IMG/M metagenome (GOLD analysis project Ga0209081, IMG submission 184636) | Methane-oxidizing microbial communities from mesocosms in the Gulf of Mexico - GOM15B Gulf of Mexico (SPAdes) (version 2) | ecosystem: Environmental > Aquatic > Marine > Cold seeps... | reverse complement strand
GAGTCCATATCATCAGTCTGGGTCGATAACAGCCAGAAGAAAGGTTTGGAATAGATTCAGAAAAACCAACCCAATAAGCCAACCGTATGCCAATTCAGACTAAAAACCCCAACATACAACAACAAGCGTTATCGTAGGTTGAAAAACTTACATTCAGGTCGCTTAAATCCAAATTGGATATTGCAGGTTCAAACGGTGCGAGATAAGGATATAAAATAACAATGACTGATGGGAAAATATTCCAAAAACAGGATTATATTTACACGCCTTATTTCTGTGAAGAAAACATCTGGCAACTCTGCCGATCATTCATCAGTCAAGGAATAGATAAAGATCAATTAGATATCTTGTTTTTGTCGAATAATAAAAAACAAATTGTCTTATTGAATCAACAACTCGGCAGCCCCGGTGAAGTGGTTGTATGGGACTATCATGTGATTCTAAAGTATTGTCCCGATGCATACACAAGCATGATCTTCGATTTTGATACACGACTACCGTTTCCTGTTGATTGGCAGAGATATCAACTCGCTACATTTCCTGACCCTAGACAATTAGACTCTGATTACCATGTGATGATTCGTAAAATACCCTCCAGTGAATATCTGACGCAATTCACCTCAGATCGTCAGCACATGGCACATCTGCCTATCTCAGAACACCCAAACTACGAATGTATACAAGCTAAAGTTTCTAGCGTCAGTCTCTGTTTAAAAGATTATTGGGAAATGGATAAAGAGATTGAAGGGGATAGCTATGCGTATAGATATTGCTATGAAGCCAATTCATATTCAACTATAGTTATCAATCCTTACCAACTCATTAGAAGAACAAACTAATCCGTGACCAAAGCCGAATTTATTGAAAAGCTGATTGCCAGGTCGCCTGACCTTCCTGCTGCTGATGTAACGCTAGTCGTTAACAACCTGTTTGAACAAATGAGTTCAGCACTTGAGAAAGGAGAGCGTATTGAAATACGTGGGTTCGGTAGTTTTAGTGTTAGACAGATGAAAGCACGACGAGGTCGTAATCCTAAGACAGGTGAAGTGGTTAGGTTAAGCCTAGTACAGTAGTTCATTTTAAACCAGGACTAGAAATGCGAGATCGTGTTAACAATACCAAATACCGTATTACCGATATATAACTTGGTAGATGAATTCTTGGTGAAGGACAGATTGTTATATAGATGTAACAATCTGTCCTTGTTAAAGCGTTTATGTTGTAGGCAGACTTTCTTTTATTGGTTGCTAGGTTCTGCGATACTTAGAGCCTTTTCAAGGCGCATTTTATCTGCCTCAAGAGCATGTATTTCTTTATGCGCATTTATTAGATCAATCTTTTGGCTTTTGATACATTCATCTAAAATTTTTTTCTCACCTGCTGCACCAGAGAGAACTTCCTCCTTCAATTTAAGTTCGTGAATGAGATTTTGAAGATAATCAATTTGCTTGTCTTTTGTTGAAAGGTTCAGGTTAAACAGAAACATTTTATACTGCATTTCAGCGCTGAATAGAATTATCATTTTATTCAATTCTTGTTCTGTTGTCTTTTTATTGAAACATTTAAATATTTCTTGAATTTTGACCTTGGCCTCATTTCCATCAAAGAGTTTAAAAATATGGCCTTTAGCCATGCTATCGATACTACGAGCCATTGTTTTGTCGGCTTCGATTTTAGCTATTTTCTTTTGGTCGTCAATCCAATCTTTCATTATTATAGGAATACTTCCTTTAGGTAAGTCCGAAGCCATCATTAATTCTGATAGAGGTACAAATTTCTCGGTGTCGCCTTTTTTTATAGGTATAAGAATATTGTCATAGCAATCTTTCCCGTCGGCTGTGTTGTTATTGGTAATCATTTATTTTCCTTGTAAAGTAATTGGAATATATGTTGTCGTTTGTTGTAGTATTGATGATGTATCCAGTTATAATAAATCATCTACCTTATTTATATGGGTATATAAAATAATATTTCAAGTGCTTATGTGGTAAATATGGAATTATTTCATATTAAGTTTAATCAATATTAGGTGGTTGTGTGAATTTTTAATGAAGGCTATTGGAGAAGGCGAAGTGCAGATTAGAAGACGGTGTAAATCCTTTCAGTTGCTAAGACGTAAGAAAGGTACTGACGAGGATAAAATTTCTTATCAATTTATAGGCTCAACCCCAGTCACATCTGAGAGTATCAATGATGTAGATGACGAATTGTGTGAGGAGCTTACTGATAGGGAAAAACTACAATTAGAGAATTATTTAGAGAGACAAATTGAAGTAACCAAAAGAATAGAGCGAAAAAAAATATTTAAAAAATTACCAGGCATTTTGACTAAAGTTTCTGGACTTATTGAGATGGGAGGAGATGACTATGATGAGCAAGAGTTCTTAAATATTTATGAGTTGTTCTCTAAAGCATTAAGCAATAGTGGTCATTCTTCAAAAATAGCGACAATTACACTTAATTCCGTGACAGAATCTATTGATAAGGGTGTTGAAATAAAAGACGACCAGGCTAAAACAATCATGCAGTCATGGGAAGAGCTAGAAGCCGTTTTAAATAAGCAAGGATATTCATCAAAATGGTATCGGGCTGTAAGTGATGTTGAGTTATAGGTCAGTGTTTATGCAATATCGAAAAAAAGGCTTTTTATGAAATTAGATCATCAAGTAAAGTTTAGTCTTGCTAATTCATTCTGGGATGCCAACCCAGTCAATAAATCTCAACCCATTGCCAAATTTCAGCAACTTTTTGAATATCCTCAGAAAGGTTACAAAGAAAAAGCTAACGTCTTTTCGTTTGCTGTTTTTGGAAAGGATAAGAATAACAACGAGAATTTGCGATACCGTGAAAATGTAAAAGAATACACTGGACTGGTATTGGATATTGATAATGACAAAGATAATTATGTGTCATATGAAGAAGCTAAAAAACGGTTGCAAAAATTTCTAAAAAAGCATGCCTTTATTATTTATACCTCATACAGCTCTACCCCTGAAATAAATCGTTTTAGGATTGTAATCTTCTTTTCAGAACCGATACGACCAGGGATACTTAAGTCTATTCATAATTATGTTGCTGAGAAACTAAAGCTGGGTGATTCCATTGATTCATCGGGATACGCAGTTAGTAGACCCTTTGTTTTTCCTGTTTGCCAAAGAGGTCGATTGAGTGAATATAAGTATTATATTAATTCTAAAGCAACGCATTGTTTTAATCCAAAATCTATCCCAGCATCAGCGATTCAGGATGAAAGTAGCAAGGTAAAGAAAAAGACTAAAAACTCAAAAATAACGAGTAGATTCAAAGCTGAAACGGTCGATTTGGATGCGCACAGCATAGACTTAAAAACCAAATCATTAATTAAGAGTGGGGATGCCTCAGCATTTAATAATGATCGCTCACGTCTAGGTTACCGTGTTATTAAGCACTTAATAGAAAAAGGCTTATCAACCAATGAAATTGGGTCTGTTTTACTTGACCTAAATTACGGAATCAGTGAACGTTTTTTCGATAAGGGAAGCCTGTGGACGATTGAAGATATTGAGCGCATAAGAATAGACGAAGGAACGGCCCCTGCTTATTTCCCACGAAAAAAAGAGCAGGACATTGATGATGCTTATGCAGAAATGGAAAGAATAATAAAAAAATGGTTAATAAATCCTGTTGACTATAGAGCTATACAAGGACCGGCAGGTTCAGGTAAAACTGAGATTGTTATTCAAGAAGTTAGTCAAAGTAAGTTTAATACGATTGAAATCTACGTTTATAACCATAAGCTTGCTCAAGAATACCGCACTCGATTAATTGACAATGGAATGGATTCATATCAGGTAGAAGTAATGCGTGGGCGAACACATCAACAAGAGCAGGGAGGCTATTTGTGTGATAGGCATGAGGTAGTCGATAAGGCCCAGCGTAATGGTATTAAAATTTACAATGCTTTCTGTCGTAATCAAGAGGGCGACTGTGAGTTTGCACGCAACTGCCAATATTTAGCACAATATGGAATAGGTACAAAAATTAGGATTTATACCCACGCACACTTAGTCTTAACGCGTGGGGGACTTGAAACAAACTTTCCAGATTTAGTGATTATTGACGAATCCTTTTTTGATAATGTAATAGATCTAAATGAAGTGAATTTTGAATGGCTGTTTGACTATGTGAAACCACATGATCTTGCTAAGCGTATAAGTTATGCATTAAAAAATGGGACACCTTTGCTTGGCTATTTACGCAAAAAATTTGGTAACAAAATAGATGTGCTATTAACTGATGCAATCAAAAGTTTACCAAAGACGGTTCATGCCATTCGACCTAGTATGAGTGATAGAGACATTGTTTCTCAATTAAACCCAGAAAATAAAAAGGTTCAGTCGGTCAAAGTATTGCTGGAAAATTTACAACAAGAAATAATGTCGTATCCTTCGCGTAAACAATCGATAGTCGCTAGATACAGTGGTAAACATATTGATGTTGCTAATCGAAAAGATATTACACGTTTTACCAAAACGGATGGCAATGGAGAAGAGGTGCATGCGCCTGTCTTATGTATTGATGCCGACTTTTGTAAGGAAATAATGGAACGAATTTTCCCCGGTATTAAGTCTAAAAGTTTTGCAATAAGAAGAAATGCAATAGTGACTCAGGTACATAGTCATACAGGAGCAAAAACGCGACTTATTCCACGCAAAAACGCGGTACCGGACTCTGATGAGGTCATTGAAAGTAAAAAACAAATTGAAGAAACGCAACAGTTTATTGATTGCTTACAGGCTAAGCATAATAGTGTATTAATTGTTACATATAAAGAGATCATAGATTCTGAGCTGTTTTCTATTCCTGAAAATTCAGAGATTATTCATTTTGGTGGTCTTAGAGGGCAAGATAAATATAAGGATCTAGAGGCCGTCGTTATTATAGGTCGGCATCAAATACCTGTGAATGCGGTTGAAAATAAAGCGGCATGCCTTCTGTGGGATAGTGAAGAGGAATTAGAATTGACGGGTGAACCGGAATGGGAGACGCGAGGGTATCGTTTAAGTAATGATAAAAACATAAAAGGTGTAAGTGTTATGGTCTGTAAAGATAAGCGAGCACAGTTGATTATGGAGCAAAGTCGAGAATCAGAAACGCTGCAAGCCATAGACCGTATAAGGATGATACATAACACGGTGCTTAAACATATTTATATATTATCTAATATACCATTGGATCTTGATATTGATCGGACAATGCATTGGAAGGATCTAAAAAAAGGAGGTGAAAGGATAGAGTTGCTATTGTTGAATGATGTTGACTCTGTATTTCCATTATCCCCAAAGTATTTGTATGAAAATTTCTCAGATGTTTTTAAGACATTAAGTGCTGCAAAAGGTTGGGTTACAGAATTCATTAAGTCAGGTAGTACATCAGGAAAAAATAGAGAATTTTTCTATAGTTCGCTTTTGGATAAAACATTTCATTTATATCGGTATAGGATTGAAGGATCTAGCGGTCGCCCTAATAAAGCATTAGCGCCTATTAACCTATCCCCAGATGATGTGGAATATCAGTTAATGAATTTACATGGAAAAGAAATTAAACTTAAGCCCCCTTTTCCTGTCTTGAGACGCTTTAAAGATTTACAACCGCATATACATGAGAATAGTGAGTATAGTCTAGAATACGTTGAATATAATGAGTATATTAAATTTGATTAAAATATACCTGTTGGGTTGGTATATTTATCTTAACTAGGTTACTTAATTAATATTAATTATTTACTCAAGGTGTTTATTGTTTTTTTTGTTACAAGTTTATATTTTTAGCTTTGTAAACTTACTAGTGCCACGTTGAAAATATACCAATCAATAATTATAAAAAGATAATGGTGGTTTTATTTTTCAATTGTAATTATTAAGTTAAATCTGTATTCACATTGAATTTATAAGTAAGTATTAAAATTAATTAGTCCCTATTAACTTACATCCCTGGTTTAAGTTTTATATGATAAATAACTGATATGTTTATTGCTGCAATAACGTGGTCTATTGATGTGAATAAATGTGTAGTTGACTTAATTTAAATGGATAGTAAGTACGTCTGTTTCTTTAAAGGTTTAGATGTCACCATATTAATAGTTGTCGTTTATGTTATTCATTTTGTAGGATGGTAATGCTTTGTTGGTTAACAGAGTAAGTGTGGGTATAAAATTCGGGGGCAACCTCTCACATTTTAAAGTTACTTTTTCTATTATATTATTTATATAGGAATTCTAACCTTTGATTTGGATGATATTTCCCCCGAATTCATGTACCCCCCTACGAGAGACGAACGTCTTTGGTACAAAGTTGATAGGTAGCAACCATCAATACAAACACACAGAGGATTAACACAGTCATGCAAAATGGTGTGATTTAAGCTGTTTGTACTACAACCGTAAATGGTTTAAAAAAAACCATGAAAGATAACGTTTAATGTAGAAACCTCTCAGGACGCAGTACGGAGCATCACCTGTTACACATAAAGCAATCAAATTGCAATAGAGCGGTTTACGCAAAAAATGCTGGTTTTTTTGTAACGAGACAAACGGCTTTAGTCTTTCGTGACAGAGTTAAATGTGGTTTTATTTGGTGAGTTTTTAATAGAAATTCATTTCGTTGCTACAGGTGAGTGTTTCTGATCATCAACCATGAAAAAATATAAACTCTCAATTATTTTAATGGGGAATTTAATTTTATAACTAAGTCAAATTGTGATTTTGAAATTATTGTATAAGTTGACTTGTTTAAATAATTAGTAATATCAACTTACCTGATTAATTTATAAATTTACGTGGTTATATTATTAATTATTACCTGCTACCTGAGGTGATTAGTTTTGGTTGTTATATTAATAAAAAAATTGAATAAGGGGTTGTAATGTTGATGGTATACATATTATAATAAGCCATGCTTTCGAAGGTGGTTTCTTTTAGGGTTGCATGTTTTACTTGTGTAACAATATAAAGGAAACCTTCGATGGGTCGTAGTTAGGATGTGTTAATAGTAAGCAATAATTTCAAGGTCTACTTTTTGTTATTTTTATGGTCTTGTTGTATTGTTTATATGGAATTGATTTATTCTGATTTTAATTTCTCTTTGGTTTGTAGCTGACCTTATTTAAGGAAATAGGCGTCGCTATCAAGAATTCTTAGAGGTTACTTATTTAAAAGTAAGTGATTATTAAAAAATGAGATTTAATAACCGGCTGAAAGGCCGTTGTTTAATTTTATTGGAGTAATATTATGAGGCTTAAACCAATAGGCTTATACCTTCGCGCTTACAGAGATGAAAAAGATCGCTGTGGATGTAGACAAATTACGCCTTTATTTAAAACATCTAGGAATATAACTGATATCAAAGAGTTGACTCCTGGACAATTAAATAAAATGACTGCACTTGAGCAATGTAGTTTTATGGATTATTTAGGTGAAGTTGGGGTTAAAGTTGGGAATAAGAATAAGCGATTAATGCTTAATAGTGGTATAGAATCGGTTTTTAATGGGGTTCATGAAATGCTTGATGATATGAAAACGGGTAGTGCTGATTCAGCATACATCAACAGCTCAGGTATCGATTTTCAAAAGTTATTGGATCTTCATTCGTTATTGCTTAAGGCTATTGAAGTGAATAACAAGAAGGGCTATTTTAAGCCTTCTAAGTTGTCAAAAACTTTCGAAGATGACCCTTATTGTAATGATTAAGGGTCATAGGGGGTAACCCTAATACTACCTTGTGACAGGAGGAGCGCTAATTTAATGCTCCTTCTGTTACTTTTAGTAAAGTAACCAGCAGCCTGAATTCAGGTAGATTCATTTCATGTTTTTATCAAAAAGCACCGTCCGTTCTGGATTGTATATAAATCACCAATAAACCGTCATCAAGTAGTTGATATATAACGTAAATATGTTATTCTAACCACGGATTAATAGGAATTCACTCAGAATTCTATCCTGTCCGCTCATCTCTACTGTCTATTCCACTATATCGCTATCAAAATGTGCTGTCTTTACAGCATAGCTATGCCTGAATAGGCTATATACACTCACAATCTGCCAAATCTACACAAATGATGCTTAGTCTCAATTCAGCATCAGGCATTCCCACGAGAAAAATTTATGAAAATTACAAAATATACGAAGTCTCTAGTGCTCATTGATCAGCTAATATCGGTGCTTGAAAAAGAAACTGAGTCACTGGACACAGAATTTTTTGACCAGGTCATTCTTAATTTCCGAGATCCTGGTTATAGTGCAGAGACCGGTGGTTACCACCCGGTTGAAATCAGTCTTACTGCAACCGGCGATCTGCAATACATCACAGATTTTGCGTATGTTGGAGCAGGTGAAATGTCAGAGCTTGAAAAGGAAATGGATTTCGATTTTTTACTCGAATTATTTCAGCAATATGGTCATGACTATTTGATTACCGAGGGTGCTGAGCTATTTAAAATCTGGCAGGAAAACTTTTGTAGTTACTACCATAGTGGTATTTACGAAGTTGAAATTACTACACTGTAAATTGTAATCACAACCAGTACCAGAAAACCTACAACCACTAAGAACCATCTGCACCCACCAGAACCGAAATACCTACCATTCTGTAGAAATTACATTCAGACGCAACTCGTTAATCAGCAAGAAAACCAACGCAATAAAAATCCCAACCTACGTTAACGGTAATTATTGTGGGTTAGGCGTTTTCGCCTGTCTGTTAATGAAAAAGGTGCTGATGGTTTTTATTAACAAGTGATAAAGCAAAGTATTCAAAGAAAATAAACTCACACAAAAGGTAAAGCAATGACAAGCCAACAGCCCCTCATTCCCTGGTGTAAAGTCAGTAGTCGCGGTAGCCAGTGGTGTCCGCATAAACAAGAACTCACCATCCACCTTAGTCAAGCATCCGGTAAAATCGCCTGCTTTGTTTTAACCAGCTGGCAACACGGTATCAGCTGGCGGAAGGTTAGCGTAGAAGATGGTGAGGCTAAGTCCAAAACAAAAACCAGGACTAAGACCAATACCAATACCAAGGTCAATACGCATAAAGATTCCTTTACAGATTCATTGTTTGCCATAGAGCTGGTAGACCATGACGCATTTTCATCCTGGCGAAAACAAATACCAAAAACCATCATAGAAAATTTGCGTATTTATACCGGCAATAGCGTGGGGATGCTAACACTGTTAAGCCGTTATCAATGCATCGAAGAACTTTTCACCCATAATCCCATTCTATTCTGGTTAGCTTATACCCATGCACAGCGTAACCACTGGACAGAAAACCAATTTGTAAGCACCTGCCAACAAAAGCAAATCGCAATACTCAAGGCATGCTTCTTTCCCGCAACCAAATCTGCATTGAAGATCCTGTCAAAACTCAACATGACACGGTTTTCGGAAAAAGAATATCAACTCATTCTCGAACTATTCAATCTGGATTACGATAAGCTGAACCACCATACCCAAATTGACAAACAGCTTATAAAATTTTTAAACGGATACCCTGAATTGATTGATACTCGTTTAATACGTTTATGGGACAAAGACAATTTCCAATTATTAACCGAATTGGTTTATGACTGCGAACGCATGAGCTGTCGCCTCAACCACAAAGAAGAACACTTTAGTCAGCAAATAAGGCAATGCCACACCCTACAGGCAGTCCGCCAACTGCATACCCAACTACTTTTAGAATTGAATAACAAATTCAAAACCACTAGAAACCAAAGTCTCAATAAACAGCGGTTGGCTAACAAGGTATTTCCAAAACCACCATTAACCGGCAATAAAAACATAGTCCCAATCAAAACCGTCCACCAACTGTGTAACGAAGGGCGTGATCAACAACACTGCGTTCTCAGCTACGACCAAGATATTCTTCAAGGTCATTACTATGTCTATAAAGTCTTGCGACCTGAACGAGCCACACTTGGGATAGAAATCGAACAGGATCAGAATCAAGGTTCAAACCAACCTATCAAATACCATTTAGACCAGCTGAAAGCCAGTCGAAACATGTCAGTCGGGATGAAAACGCAACAAGCGGTGCAAGCATGGTTCAAGCAAGCCACTCAGAAAAAGTAACAACCACAATTACTAAAAAATTAAACAAAACAAAACAACTTCCCAGCATCAAAACCAACACTAAACAATAAAACCAAGGTCACCCAATGACAGAACAACAGTTACAGCAGAAACTACAACGTTATTATCAAATAATAAAAAACCAACAAACCGACCCCGTCACACTTTACCTGCAAGGACTAGCCCCTACGGGTAGGAAGTCGATAACAAGTCAGTTGAAAACAGCGGCAGCCATTCTGGATTTTGAAGGTGAACTAGAAGAAATGCCATGGAATATTATTGAATACCATCATCTAGCAAAAATAAGAAATACACTGCAAGAACGACACAAAGCAGCAAACACCATTAATCTCACTCTTGCTGGTTTGAAAGGTGTAATGAAAGCCTGCTTCAACCTGGGACTGATCAATGCCGACCAGCTTATGCGACTCAACGATATCAAACGTGTCAGAGGCAAACGGTTACCCAGCGGTAGAAGCTTAACAGCACAAGAAATTAAAAAACTGTATCGTGCTTGTACTAAAGATAAATCAGCAGCAGGAAAAAGAGACCATGCCATCATAACAGTCATGTTAGCTACAGGTATCAGACGCTCAGAAGTGATTGCTATCACCATCGATGATTACAATACTCGAACAGGCTCACTTAATATTCAGAGTGGTAAAGGCAATAAACAGCGTACAGCCTACCTGAATACTGAAAGTAGAAAGATCGTTAAGCAATGGCTGAATGTCAGAGGTACTGAGGCACAAGAGGACACAAACAGAGACATAGCATTATTTAATCCCATCACAAAAACAGGCAGCATTCAAAACCGGCAATTATCCAGTCATGCTGTGTATGAAATTATTCGACATCGAGCGGAACAGGCAGGTATTGAACCTTGTAGACCACATGACCTAAGGCGAACGTTTGTTACATCCTTGCTAGAAGCAGGAATTGATATCAACACCACTCGGCAACTGGTGGGACATACCGACATTAAAACTACTGCACGTTATGATTTAAGGGATGAAAAGTCGCAGAAGAAAGCGATGCAGCAACTACATAGGTAGGAGTGGCGAAAAACTTTTTCCTTTGTTTAAACAAGAATAACTGATAATTTTAAGAATATATTTTACCTTTGTATTGAGTTCCTACTATATGTGGACTACACTTTGTAACGAGGAGGCAATAACTATGTATGCGACCAATGTAAGAAATTTGAAAAAGAATCCATCAGAAGCCCTAAGACAAGCAGAGCAATCACCTGTGTTAGTCTTAAAAGGCAACACACCCAATGCATTGATCATGCATTTAGATACCTCTTTGGACAAAACAAAAAATATGCTGAATCCAGCACTTGCCAGCAGTTTGTTTAAAGATAAGGTGGTGTCATTAGGGGCTGCGGCAAAAATAAGTGGTTTATCCTTATCGGATTTTATAGATCATTTAGCTGAATTGGATATTGATATAGTAAGTGCTGATCAACAAACCGGGTCTGAGTCACAAACACTGGATACATGGCTGTCGTAATTGCAGATGCAGGACCCTTAATTGCTTTTGCCAAAATTAATCAGTTAAATTTATTACAGCAACTTTTTTCTAAGGTATCAATTACTGAATCGATTAAAGCAGAAGTGTTAGTTGCTCGTTCAAATGATGCTGTGTTGATTCAAGGTGCAATAGATAAAGGTTGGTTACAATGTGTTGTTGATCCTGAGTTAAATACAGTGTCTTCTAAAAGTTTAGGTTTAGGTGAAAAGACCGCCATTGAATATGCCTTGCAATCACAAGATGATGTTTTACTGATCATGGATGATGCCTTAGCGCGTAAAAAAGCATTACGCTATCAACTGAACATTGTTGGTACAGCTATGTTGATCTATACCGCAGAAAGAAAACAGCTAATAACAAATGCGGATACATTGATTGAAGACTTAAGGAAAAAAGGATATCGTATTTCCAATCAGGTAATTGATAGTGTGAAATCACAACTCGACTCATAGGCCGTAGATAGTTTTACTCAAGAAAAAACCTATTCGAAATCAGATAACCTCATCCATTTCACACCCGATAATCTATTTTATAGGGTGGCATTATTAATAGTGATAACGGCATTGAACAACAATAATCGATTCATCAGTCACTTTATAAACCAAGCGATGTTCACGGTCTATTCGCCGTGACCAATAGCCTGACCAGTTATGTTTTAGCGGTTCTGGGTCACCTAGCCCTTCAAAGGGTTGCCTCTTAATGTCTTTAATCAACAAGTTAATACGCTTGAGTGCTTTCTTATCGGTTTTTTGCCAATACAGATAATCCTCCCATCCTTTTTCTGCCCAGGATAAAATCATTCGTCAATTAATGCATGCTGTGCCGTTTTACCTGCTTCAACTTCTGCAATCGCTTGATTGAGGCGTTCTGCATTTTTAGGACTAGCCATAAGATAGGCTGTTTCTTCATACGCATGAAAATCATCTAAACTCATGACCACAGCAGGCTTTCCATTTTGACGGGTAATTAAAAGCGGTTTGTGGTCTTCATTAACTTTATCCAAGCTGCCTGCCAAGTGATTGCGGAAAGCTGAATAGCTCATCGTGTCCATAGTCATAACCTTATTTGCATTGTTCGTATTATTGTACTTGTACTTAAAGTGGTACGCAATATTATTACGGTGATAACTTATAGGATAATTCACAGACATGTTTCAAATGACTCAAAAACATGATTTCCAATCCTGCAGCAAGGTCACATAACCGAAGCTCTTTGTTTTAGCAACATGCCTTTTATCTGCGGTAATAAACTGACATTCATTGTTAATAGCTAAGGCATGATAACTGGCATCGTAAAAAGAAGGAAAACCTGATTTCTCATGTCCATGTGCACAAATATCAATCGCCTTTAGAATGGTTTTCTTATCCAGTTCCACAATGTCTAGATTAGCGGATTGATATTGCGCTATTAATGCATAGGCATTTTCAATCGGAAAGGGACTCGCCGCAGCAATACTCAGTACTTCATATAAAAATAACGACGGCACCAGCACCTTAATATTTCGTTGACTCAGCTCAGTGATTAACTCAACCGCCTCTTGGCGATCAGCTTCCTGTAAAAACAATTTGCTGAATACACAAGAATCTAAAACCACCTTATTCATTATTGTCCTGAAGATCTGTTGATGGTATTTCTTTGTCTGCTCTCAACTGCCGAATGATTTCTTCTGAAGACACGTCCATTTTAACGGGCTCAATCTGATCAATCATTTCGATAAATTGTTTAGCATTTTCTTTTTTATCTAATTCTTTAAGTGCATTGGCAATGGCCTTATTCATCAAGGCCGTTTTTTGACCTCTTGGAATGCGATCAAGACCTTGTTTATTTTCAGGGGTTAAATATAACGTGGTTCTTACTTTATTTTGTTCGGACTGAGTTGTGGTTTTCATGTCATTACTCTTAACATCTATTAATGACACCATTGTATAGCATATTAAAGAGACTGGATGATTTTATACTATGTGATAAGCAAGCATTATCGCACAACATTATGTTATAATTGCCCCATGAAGGCACTAACAGAAAAAGTCAGGCGAACTACCGATTTAAGCCAGATCGAAAAAGCTAAACTTTATAATGAAGCAGCCAAAGGGGGCTTTTGCTGAAAATACGGAACGGGCTCGAAAAGCGGACTGGAAAATATTTGAAGGTTGGTGTGATGAAAACAAGAAAATTTCATCGCCAGCCTCAACTGATACGTTAGTGACTTTTATCGATGCCCAGTCGGGGTTAATTAACTAAAAGAACAGTTTGTCACAGTGATGAGTAATTCGATCCAGAAGCGCAGCTGTCATCTTTTAATCACAAAAAACCTGCATACTGCAGCCAATAACACAGGTCTATCATTCACACTGCCCTAGAATATTAAGCATATTCTCTGCAGCTTTTTGAAAACCTTTAAGTTTATTTCTTGCTATATCAATTTCTCCTTTTTGATATTTATTAAATAGATCGTCAGCAATATCATGCATCGTATTATGTGCATTTTCCAGTTTTTTTATCCATTTTATTTCAAATAGTTTTTCCTGCTTTGCTCGTTTAATCCAAATGCCACAATGACATTTAGTTCTTTTAAGTATTGGCCATCGCCCTGCATTACCTGATGTAGCATGTATATTTTTTTCAAAATCTTTCTGCCATTGGGCAATCGTCAACCTAAATAATTTGATGGCATGTTCTTTTTTTGTGTGGCGTTTATTAGCATATGTTTCCCACTCGTTGTTGGGCATGTAATTATTTAACCAGTAAGGTAGGTCTTGGCTAGGCATAGGTTTCGCAATGCCATAACCTTGTGCAGCATTGCATCCCATAGCTAGTAGCATTAGCCCTTGTTCTGTAGTTTCGACACCTTCAGCTATCACTTTACGTCCAAAGGCCTCAGTCAATCTTATGACACCTGAAATAATGGTGTAGTCACTTGGGTCATCCAGCATATCTCGAATAAAGGATTGGTCTATTTTTATTATATTTGCAGTTAGCTCTTTTAGATGTGTTAATGAGGAATAGCCAGTACCAAAATCATCTAAAGCTACATTTACACCTAATTCGTTCTGACAGCGTTTAATAATGTGACTGATAGCATTAATATCCCCCAACGCACTGCTTTCTAATATTTCTAATTGCAAGTGTTGAGAGTTTACCGAAGGAAACTCAGCTAGGGCAGCATTGATTTGCTCATAAAAAACCGTAGATTGCAGATGATGAGAGGATATATTAATGCTGATCTCAATTTCAATTTCCTGTTGCAACCAATGATTCAATTGTTTTACCGCTTGTTGAATAACCCAACCACCAATTTCAATTTCCAAGTCGGTATTTTCTATCTTAGGTAAAAACTCTAAAGGAGAAATTAAACCTTTTTCTGGGTGATTCCAGCGCATTAAGGCTTCAACACCAAAGACATAGCCAGTCTTCATATTCACTTTGGGCTGATAGTATAAGAAAAGCTCATTATTCGATAAGGCTTGACGTATGCGGTGTACCAAGCTACTTTTTTTAACAAGGTCAGCATCATCTTTGATATTAAAAAAATGGTACTTATTTTTGCCAGCTAACTTAGCTTGATACATGGCCTGATCCGCATGACGTAATAGCGTGTCGAGGTCAGAATTGTCATCGGGGTAGATAGTCATTCCACTCGAAACACTAATTTTATGGACATGTCCTTCTATCAAATAAGGAGTATCTAATTTAGTATGAATACGGAGCAATAATTGTTCACATTCTCTATAGGTGTCTAAGTTACACAGCAATAATGCAAACTCATCTCCACCTTGGCGTGAAACAGAGTCCCCCTCTCTGATACAGCTGGAGATACGTTTAGCCACTTCCACCAACAATTTATCACCCACACTATGGCCATAACCATCATTAACCGGTTTAAAATTATCTAAATCAAGAAAACAAACTGCAAGCATTCTTTTGCTACGTTTACTGAGAGAAATAGCCTGATTGAAGCGGTCAATAAACAGTGATCTATTTGGCAATTGGGTCAATATATCATAATGAGCAATAAGCTGTAATTGCTGTTCTGTCTGCTTACGATCAGTAATATCTCGCCATACCACATGAATAATCTTTTTTTCACCATAAGTAATAGGAGTCAGTAATACTTCTACTGGAAAAACTTCATTATTTTTTCTTAGATAATTCCATTCAAAACGATGTCCTCCATGCGCAATAGCCATTGCTATCATCTCATCTGCTTTTTCAAAAGAATCTCTGCCATCCGCTTGTTTGGTCGGTGATAGCTGTGAAGGGTGGGTGTTTAAAAAGTCGTCTTTATTTTGATAGCCTAGCATTTTTACCGTGGCTAAATTACAGTCTATAAATTTACCCTTTTCTAAAATAAGAAAAGCATCAGCAGATTTTTCAAATAAGGTTCTGTATTTTTGTTCACTTTCATTCAATGCTTGTTCTGACATTGTTTTTTCAGTGATATCATTTAATACTTCAATAACAGCAATAATCTTTCCATTATTATCACGTATTGGACAGGCATCAATATCAAGATAAAGATGTTTTCCTGAGGGTAGATCACACCAATTTTTGGTTTTTTTCCCATCCTCAACAAAAGGATGTGCTTGGTGTGCCCTATATAGCTCTAAGTGTTGTTGATAATTTTCATCTAAAACCAAATCACATAGACAGGCACGTTTGGAGTCATAAAACCCTTGCCAATGCCGATTACTGCCGATTACTTCTGAAGCTTTGAGTCCAGTTAATATTTCACAGGCTATATTCCAAGATATCACTTGGTGGTGACTATTGATAACAAATGCAGGGACATTAAAATGATCAATCAAATTTTCATGAAACTCTTTTTGGTGAGCTGCATACTGTTCTATTTGTTTTTGATCATCAATATTATTACCCTCTACAAGCAGAAATAAAGGTATCTTTTTTTCATCAAGCACGGGTTGAATATTTAATTTAATCCAATGTAGCCCTTGCGGTGAAACCATTTGAATTTCACGGCAAATATAATCCCCTTTAGCAGCATGTATACAGTCTTGTTGAAGCTCTATCTGTACTTTCTTGTCGTAATTCCACCAAAGATAATCCCAGAATTTTTTTCTTCCAGCATCCTGTACTTTAAGCTGTGACTTAGTGTTAGAAAAAATCAAGGTACCATCCAAGTCAACGATAGCAGCAAATGTTTCCATGCCATTAACTAGCGACAACAGTTTGTTCATTGCTATCGCTGAATTTTCTGTCATATTAAACTCGTTGCTTATGCTTTTTAGTTTATTGATTCTAACAGTTTTTGGTTTCTTTGGGGATTGGCTATAATTTAGATTTTAGTTGATGGGCTGATCAGACAATTGATAGGCATCATGCTGAAAATAATCAAATAATGGTTTTTTTAGTTTTCAATAATATTGCCGTAACCAGGTTTTATGCACTCGAAAAATATAATCTGGATCAAATTATAGTGACACCACTGGATATGGCTTCAGAGTGGCTTCCATAGGTACATATTGTGATTAGTAATTTTAAGACTTTTATACTGGGCACCCATCATGGTATTTCTGAAAAATACGTACAGGAATACCTTGATGAATATACTTATCGACTGAATCGGCGCTTCTGGGAAACTGAAATTCCAAACCGACTATTAAGGCTCGCTGTAAATCATAGCCATTTAAAAGTATTGCCCAAAACATCTTACTTACTCTTCATTACAGTTACCCCAGTCCAGTTATCTCTAACTCCATTTTCTATGCATTCTGTAACAGCCATAAGATGCCGCCATGCTACCTTATCTTTTGGATTTTCTTTCAGTACATCAAATAACAATGATTGAGCCTCAATGAAATCTTGTTCATAATAATATTGCATGGCTTCTTCATAACGCTGATGTGACTCCTGTTTAAGGGCTAGGAAATTGGGTGAATCTGTATCATATACTTCATATAAAACCAGTGTGCTTTTCTTTCCTTTTACTTGTACTTTATCTAGAAAACGAATTTTATATTTAGAACCATCTACTAAGGCATTTTTAGTAGAGGCGGTAATTATAAGTGGTACGCTATAAAATTTTGTCAATCCTTCTACTCGAGATGTTAAATTGACATCATCGGAAAAGGCATCTCCTTGCATACGGCTGGTTTCACCAACCATGCCAACCATCATATGTCCGGTATTAATTCCTATACCGATACCAATCGGTAAACGATTGTGTTTTAGACGTTGGACATTGTAATTATTAACTTGCTTGATTTTATCTATACTTGCCTGCACACCTGAGTCAGCAGTACCTGGAAAAATAGCCATAATACCATCGCCAAGATATTTAACGATAAATCCACCGTTTTTTCTCACCATAGGACTAACTCGTCTTAAATAAGCATTGATAAAATCAAAATTTTGTTGCGGTGTCATGCTTTCTGAGATAGCTGTAAAAGAACGTAAATCAGAAAACATAACAGTCATTTCACCACTAACGTGATCACCCAGTTGTATATCAACAAGACTATCCTTATTTAAAAAGGACAAATATTCTTGAGGAACAAATCGACTGGCGGCTAGATTTAGATTTTTAAGGTGGCTAATATCAGTCCATGCTCCAAGAATACAGGGTTTTTTATTAAATTCTATATAGCGTAAGGAAATATCCACCCAGATTTTAGACTTATCTTTCCTAACAAATTCAATTTCGCGGTGATTAACTTCTCCTTCTTTATTTAATTCCTCTATTAAGAGATCTCTTTCTAGTGGATTTACATAGAGGTTAGGCATTTTATAACCTATAATCTCTTCAGGAGAGAACCCAGATAATACTCCTGCAATGGCATTTGTAAATACAATAATCTTTGTAGATATATCAGTAACGACCACAGCTACAGGGGTGGCTTCTATGATCATTTTAAGTCGTTGTTCACTTTCTCTTACTGCAGCTTCGGCTAATGTGTCAGAATGATTATTAGCTTTTTCTAAAAGGACTTTCAAGTCATGTTTTTCCCTCTCTAGATCTGAGTTTTTTTGTCGGAGTGATGCTACTTCAGATATTAATTCATCGAAGGGTTGTTCATGGCCAGTTTTTATTTCATTCATGATGTTCTTTTACTGTTTAAATTTATCGGTACACCAGCCACAGTTGGCGTAATAATTGGGACAATCTAAATACCCTGTTCAATTACCCTGAAGATATCAGAAAGGCAATTTATACGCCCAATGGCATTCAATCGGTTTATTATTGAATTTGAAGACCGTTTAAAACGACTACATTTAAAATCTAAGCAGTTACACAGAATTATTTATAGGGTCCTTAAAAAGGATAATTTGGGTTGATTTTGAGTTTTCACATCTGAGCCAAAAGTGAACAGTCAATTGCAAAACATCATATTTTATAAAGTGATTTAATTTCTTCAGTTCTATTACTATCATCAATTAACACATAATTTTCCAGTGGCTCAAACCATTTCATCCACTCTTTTTTTTCACTTGGAGTGGATTCTGATAATTTATACGATGGCCTTAAGCTCGGTTTACCCTTGTGAATATCAGCTGATTCATATTTAAGATGTAGGGTAGGTTCAAAGTAACGAATTCCAAACTGAACGATTAGTTCTTGATTGCCTGAGTCATATTCGCCATCAACATCAATTGTTGTTGATTGTTGCTGTAAAAAACTTCGTTTAACAGGTGACTTGGTTTTTCCAGAGGCAAAAGAAACCTTGACTGTATTAGCTTCTAAAGATGTTATTAACAAGAGAT
>Ga0209081_1000768_pt1 | contig 19380 bp, 16 predicted proteins | sample GOMGulsemesocosm_4_FD_184636 | JGI IMG/M metagenome (GOLD analysis project Ga0209081, IMG submission 184636) | Methane-oxidizing microbial communities from mesocosms in the Gulf of Mexico - GOM15B Gulf of Mexico (SPAdes) (version 2) | ecosystem: Environmental > Aquatic > Marine > Cold seeps... | reverse complement strand
TCCGCATCAGCCCCCGCCTCTGAGGATTCGGCTTCCGCCATTGCCGCCGCCCACTCATCAGCCATGGCGTCTTGATTGACGTCCTCGCCTTCTGCGCCAACCAAATCATCATCACTCATCGTCTTTTTCCTCGGGTAATTCTGGTAATGTCGCTACATTTTGAAATATCGATCGATCGATCAGCTCACACACTTTTAACGCCAGATTTCCGTTGGATTGACCAACTTGGCTGCGAAACATCGGCACTTTATTAGCCGTCACCACTTGAAACTCTGGCATTTCGATTGGCACAACATCGCCGGTCTTCATCTCTAAAATATCGCGCAAGGTTATTTCCTGACTCGCCAACTCGCACTCCAAATCGACTCGCGCCTCCATGACATCGTTTCGCAAAGCAACGGTCCATCGATCATCAAGGTCATCGGTATCGGTCTGCAGCCCCGCATCCAGCATCTCGCGGATTGGCTCAATCATGGAATACGGAATAGTGATATGCAGATCGCCGCCACCGCCGTCCAGCTCTACGTGAAATGTACTAACCACAACGACTTCACTGGGGCTGACGATGTTCGCCATCGACGGGTTGACTTCTGAGTTGATGTATTCGAAATCGATTGGCATAACCGCCTTCCACGCCTCAGCCAAATCGACGAAGGCCTGATCGAGTACCATTTGCACAACGCGTAGCTCTGTGGGCGTAAACTCACGACCTTCAATTTTTGCGTGACGGCCATCTCCACCAAAGAAGTTGTCGACCAATTTGAACACCAACTTGGCGTCTAGAATGATTAAAGCGGTTCCCCTAAGGGGACGAAACTTGACCATATTTAGACTGGTAGGAACATACAAGGTATGGACGTATTCACCAAACTTTTGTATCTGCACGCCACCCAAAGAGACGTCAGCCGAGCGTCGCAATAAATTAAACATGCTGATTCGAGTGTAACGAGCAAAGCGCTCATTGATCATTTCGAGCGTGGGCATTCGCCCTCGAACGATACGATCTTGGCTGGTTAAATCATAGGATTTAACCGAGCCCGGTTCATCGTCACCATCGGTGTCGACATCGCCATCATCGACACCATGGAGTAGCGCATCAATTTCGTCTTGCGACAGTAAGTCTTGCACTTAGAGTCCCTGCCTTATCATCTCAGGTTACTGCATCACAAAATTGGTAAACAACACCTGTTCAACACCAGGCTTACCAATTTCTTGTTCTAACATCCCCTGAACCTCTGCTAACGCCATCTGCCGGAGCAACTCTTTGCCCTCCGCCGTTTGCAATTCAGAATAATCTTGGCCACTGAATAACATCAAAAGACCATGTTGGAGCATGGTGCTATGCTCTTCGATTGCCGCAACTACGTCCTCTTCTCGAACCATCAAGCTGACTTCTGCCTGCAAGAATCGCTGTCGACCACGCGCATTAAAATTAACAATAATGGTCGGCTTAAGGGGAAAGTAGATCGCAGGGAGCTTAACCTCTTCAACCGGAGCACCCTCTTCGACAGCGGCGGGATCGCCTCCTTCAGCGGCCTCATCACCGCCCAACATCTGAAGCGCAAATAAGGTTCCCCCAACCGACAAGCCGACAAGTACGAGCCCCACAACAATCATTATGATGAGCTTCTTCTTACCGCCGCCGGATTCTTCTTCTACTTCTGTGTCGTCTTCAGCCATGTCAAAAACCTGTCGTTCCCATATAAAACCAAATAGCAGCAAGAGCCGTGCCATTAGAACAGAGTCTTCTCTGCGAGATAGATGAAGACTCAAAGCAAGCCTAGTTGATTTTTGCTAAAAGATGTTGAGTGGGAATAGACACGCAGAGATGCCGAAGCGGCGAGTGCCCGATGACCAGCGCGCGAAGGGGAAAATCTAGGGTATTGAGGCGGTCACCAGCACTAACCGCCACTGAGCCAAAGCCAAAGCCAAAGCCAAAGCCAAAAAACATCTGGCCATACAAGTTTTGCATTACACCAGTATAAATGCGAAGGCGAATCCGAAACGCTCAGGCCGGATCACACAAAGTGATCGACTAAGCCCTGAGAGATTCTTGTGACGATCGGCTCCTCAATTTGCTCTTCGTCGCCCGCTGCATCACCACCCAAGGAGCCTCCTTGGGCATTTTCGCGCTGCTGCTGGAACGACTGGTCGGAAACGTCAACATCTACCAAATTTAGACCTTCACCATCAAACATTTCACGTAAACGGTGCGCGGTTTGATCGAGCGCTTCACGTACGACGGCATGCTGGCTGGCAAAACTGACACTGGCCTGATCCTGATTAAGCGTCACCCGCACCTGTAGCTGGCCCAACTCAGGGGGATCCAATTGAATTTCAGCGGATGTGATTCGCTGCGTCGCCATAATGGCGACCCGCTCGGATATCGCGGTTTGCCACTGTGGCTGACCTGGCTTTGCCTGATTAGGCATAGCAAATTGCGCGCTGCCCTGCTGAACGCTGACAGGTCGCGCCGCCGTGCGCTGAGAGACGGCAAGGAGAGCGCTCGGCTCTCTAGCGGTTGAAGATAGATCGAGCTTAGGCAGTTGATCCTTGATCGCAGTATCGGCAACGCCCGGCGCCAAGCTCGCTACCATTTGCTGGCTCAACGCCTGCCTGCTTGGCCCGATTATTGGGTTCGATGGCTGCGACAAGTCGAGCTGCTTCGCGGCGCCAGCTTTAGTATCAATACTCGTCACAATTCGCTCAAGCTCAGCGCTGTCAACATCAAGCTCGCCTTCTGCCAAAGCCTTTTGTGCCGCCAATGCACTGGCGGCGCCGGCAGAAGAAGGCGTTGGCGGCGCGCCTATGGGCTTAGGCACAAGCTGGAGACCGGCCGTGGCGACGCCCGCCCCCGCTAGAGGATCGAGCCCATCGACTAGATTATCCAACACAGCACCAACCGCCTCACCGCCGGATGATTGCGGCTCAGTGACGGACACTGATCTCACCGCCGCCACTAAGCTCTCCAATGAAATGCTGGCTTGAGCCGGGACATCAATAAGAAGATCTTCGGTTTGAACCGCACTGCTGACCAACGCGGTCTCTTCCGGTGCTATAGCCAGACCTTGCGCGGCTATCTCAACACCGGCTAAAGCATCTGCAGTTTGTGGCTGAGCACCATTAGCGGCGGCCACAGGTTCTTCGAGATCGCGTTTCTCGTTATCGCCCTCTTGATCGCCCTCTCGTTCCCCCGACGCGCCATGATCTTCTGCGCTGTCTTTTTCCGTGCTTTCATCTTGCGACGAGACCGCCTGTTCATCGGTATCAGACGATGAGCCGCCAGCATCAGTCGTATTGTCGGAAGTGCTCTCGGAAGAGTTCGACTTGGCCCCAGTGGCGTCCGTTCGCTCTTGAGGTTCAACCGAGCGCTTTGGCGGGGTTTCGGTTTTGGAGGACTGCTCAGATAAATGGCGCTCAAAGCTATCGTCCTGCTTTGACGCCTCTGAGACGGTCTTATCAACTCGGGGTTTTGCGCCCAAGTTTAACAAAGCGGATATATTGACATCAGCCGCATTTGATTTCATAAATACTACTCCTCAACCATCAACTTGAAACCAAAAAATGCGGGGCACCAAGGCCTTATTTGCGGCAAGTAATTTCCGCTTTTGCGTTTATTTGGGTTCGTTTCGCCGTAAAAAGTGGCTTTCAGGAATAGTGCAAAGAGAGTGCCAAGAGAGTGCCAAGAGAGTACCGGAAGAATTCCGGCGCTTAGAATAAAAACACCGTAGGGCGATTTACGTTTACCATGGTATTGCTATTGAACAACAATCGATTGCTACAGTAGTTTCTCAAGTGCTGACTTCACCCGCAAAAACTCCTGTTCTATCCGTTCAATATACCCTTCAATTTCTTCCAACTGATTATCGTTGGCTCTAGATTCGATCTCGAAACACAGGTCAGAGAACACGATAGCGCCTAGGTTACTGCTGCTGCCTTTGAGACTATGAGCACAGAGTCGCAACGCTTTTGCATCACCCTGCTCTAGCAGTGATGGCAACTGGCCGACTCTGCTAGCAGCATCATCAAGGAAGGTAGTGATCAATTCAGAAAAATCATCCTCCATCACCTCTTTAAGCATAGATAAGGTTTCGGTATCGACAGGGCCTGTCATGTTGTATTTCCCGTTGTTCGATAGTTAATCATCGGCATCCCATTTGAAGATGACTTCAACTTGATTGCCAACCCCAATATAGCGCAACGAATCGCAAAGAGTGCGTATTAAAGGGATTCCGCGACCGCTGTAACCTTCCGCTTTATGGCTGTTGTTAATATTGCGCTGATGCTCAAAACCCGGCCCCGAGTCAGTAACACGGATATTCAAAGTTCCCCCGTCGCCCTCCACTTCATGGTCGAGTTTAAATCTAACAAACCCTCCTTCCAGTGCATCAACGCGCTTTTTTCGTTCATCGTAATATCGGGCAAAACCTTCAGGGGTTTGCTTCCAACTTGAATCTAGCCCCAAAACGCCGTGCTCCAGCGCATTAGAATAAAGCTCAGCTAAAATGGTATAGAGGTTGCCACTATGACTGCGAAGGCCAGGCACCTCGACCAAAATATTGAGAAGTAAGGGTAGAGGGTCAAACATCCGAAACGTTGAAGGCTTTAACTCTAAATCTAGCGCCCACTCCAACAGGCCACCATAGCGTTGCGGCTCATAATCTAAGTTGGTATTGATAACCTCAGCCGGTTCAACCATGGTGAGCTCGATTAAGGATAAGTCATCGTCGCGCTCGCCTTCTGCGTACTCATGAACAGAGTTTAGGATCCGATCAAACACCGGCTCGGCCTGCTTTTTACTGTCAAATAAAGCGCGCAGCCGCTCTTCGCCGAACATGTCGCCGCTGCCATTGCGAGACTCAATAATACCGTCAGACCACATATAAAGACGGTCGCCTAGCTCCATTTCGATGTGCTGACAATCATCCCTAAAACTCATATCATCAAGCACACCCAGCGGTAAATGTGTCGACTTTATCGTTTCAACTTCACCCGTAGCCGCTCGGTGCACATACCCATCAGGTAAGCCACCGTTCCAGATCTTTATCTTCTTCTTAACGAAATTCATATCTACGATGGTGGCGCAGCAGAACACACCAATCGGCAATATCTGCTTTAGCTTCTGATTCACCTCGCGCAGAATATCCACCATCGAAAACCCTTTTTGCACCATCCCATAGAAGGATGAGGCGAGAGGCATTGCACCAATAGCGGCAGGCAGGCCATGCCCCGTAAAATCACCCAACAAAACCATCATACTGCCAGATGGGCGTATCGCAGCGACGATAACGTCACCGTTAAATACGGCCAAAGGGGAAAGAAAGTAGTTCACATTGGCGGCATCGAGACAGCCGGTATGCGCAATATTGTCAAACACCTGCTTGGCAATAGTTTGCTCTTGCATCAGGTGATCGTTGTGGGAAGCGATTTGATCTCGTTGAATTTGTACTTCGTTGTGCATTTCTCGCATGCGACTAAACGATTTGATTTTGGCTTTGAGAATAACCCGGTTATAGGGTTTCGACAGGAAATCGTCACCGCCTGCGTCTAAACAGTGCACCAGTGATTCAGTATCCGTCAGAGAGGTTAAAAAGATGATAGGAACAAGCTCTTGACCCGCTAGCTCCTTGATTTTTCTGGCAGCACCGAAGCCGTCAAGCCTCGGCATCAGCGCGTCCAGCAAGACCATATCTGGGCGCTCGGCAATAAAGGCCGAGATAGCCTCTTGGCCATCGCAAACACTGACAACCCTGTGCCCTTCTTTTTTCACTATCGCTTCGAGAATCAAACGATCGGAATCGGTATCGTCTGCGATAAGAATAGTAAGAGGTACGGATTCCGACATCGGTTTCGGCCCGTTAAGTTAAATAAGCTACTGAATCGTAAACAACTGCTCGAAATTGGAGATGGTGAGAATCTTCTTCACATCAGGACTGCAATTCACAATTTCGATTTTGGCAGAATTACCACCTGCGTGATCTCTCAGTAGAAGAAGCATGCCTAGGGCAGAACTATCTAAATACGTGGTCTCATTCATGTCAACCCGATACGTCCCAGGCTGCCGAGAGAGAGCTTCATAACTGTTTCTAAAATCTTGATGTGCACTGAAGTCGAAGCGCCCCTGGATCGAAATTACCAATTCTTGCCCATCATCAGAAACACGAGATTGAATTCCCATAACTTGCCTCATAGCCTTGCCTATTTTACTCAGAGCGTTTTGCTCCGTGGGTGGTCCTAATCACTAGTGTAACGTCAAAAACCACTTTTTTAGTCCTAGTAGGATCAAAAAAGGCCTTAAATAACCATATGGTTATTTAAAAGAAAGTTTATGAAACCTGACGTTATCTAATAATAGACCATAAATATCAAAGTCTGCCGTGAGTTTCCAGCAAGAAACCTTACACGAGTTAAATTTACACGACACCAATACACTTTAAGAGCAGATTGCTCAATTTTAAAACACCCCAACTGTCAGCGTCATGGGAAACGCTTATTACCCGTAAGCAGTGTCTATAATAGACTTTGGTATCCGGGTTAATGCGAGCACCTGCTCAGCTGCGTTCAATTTCACCGCAGCTCCTGGCATCCCCCAAACCACGCTGCTTTTTTCATCTTGAGCAACAGTACTACAGCCTCCCTCTCTCATTTCGAGCAGAGCTTGTGCACCATCGGCGCCCATACCGGTCAAGAGCACTCCCATAGCGCTCTTCCCAGCGCTCTTCAATACCGATTGAAACAACACCTCAACTGAAGGCTTGTGCCGATTGACAGGGTCCGCATCGGAGAGTTTACAAATATAGCCATAGGATGAGCGCGCCAACTCCAAGTGCTTACTGCCCGGCGCCAAATAGGCACAACCGGCGCGTATCGGTTGATTATCCTCAGCTTCGAATACTCGAATTTCACTACAAGCGTCAAGCCGATTAGCAAATGACGAACTAAACGCCTCGGGGATATGCTGAGCAATCACGATGGGTGGCGCCTGCTTTGGAAGAACCCTCAATACGTCTTTAATCGCTTCGGTGCCTCCGGTAGAGGCCCCAATAGCACAAACGAAATTGGCCTTTAAGCGAGCGTTCTCTGCCAGTGTGATTGGCTTGTGGTCAAGCCACGACTCGTCGCGCCCCGTCAGGTTCGCACCAGCGGCAGTTCTCACTTTGGAAATAATACGGCGCCTATAGTCGGCAAGGCCTGCAGCTCCCTGATCTTTTGGCTTACTCAAAAAATCAACCGCGCCTAACTCAAGCGCCTCCAAGGTTGCGGGCGCGCCGGCCTGAGTAAGCGTAGAAATCATGACCACGGGCATTGGCCGTAAACGCATCAAATTTGACAAGAAGGTTAGGCCATTCATGCGCGGCATTTCAATGTCTAGGGTTAACACGTCAGGCTTAAGTGTTTTGATCATTTCGCGAGCCTGAAACGGATCTCGCGCAGCGCCAACTACATCCATCTGAGTGTCAGATTGTAGAATTTCAGTCAACATAGTTCTGACTAATGCCGAATCGTCAACGATAAGTACTCTAATATTTTTTGTCATTTAATCCTCAGCTCTCTTCCATCTCTGCTGTCACCAAAAAAGCTCAAGCTCGAAAGATCCATTTTCATTTCAAAAAAGCTCAACATCACCGGAACTGGGTTTTTGAATAATCGCTTTACGATACTTCTCTTCACGTTTTTCAACAGTATCGTTGTGGCGCTGTTTGATTTTTCTCATTTTCACGGCACCTGTATCTGAGAAATATAGAACTTTCCTAGGATAGGTTCCGCCCACATCTTGGGCGATAACATTCAAACCTTCACGTACTAAGTATGAAGTGGCGAACTCAATATTTCGCTCACCAATATTGGTCATATTCGCCAACACCTGACCACCACCAAAGAGCTTTACCTCTAAGTTTTTCTTTTTCCCACCGACTTTAAGAATGGCGTTGATCAAATATTCCATAGCCCAGTTGCCGTAGCGGGTTGACTCATCAAGATCATTGACATTCCAACTGCTGTGATCACCCGAAACCGGCAACATAAAGTGATTCATTCCGCCAACCCCGATCACTCGGTCGCGAATACAGGCAGAAATACACGAACCTAGAACGGTGGCAATCATCTCGCCCTGTGTACTCACGTAAAATTCACCGGGAAGAATCTTGGCCGACGCCACATTCAAGCGCCTATCCCAGTAGCGATTGACGTGCTCAAAACCTTTAACAGGTGTTGGCAGTGTTGACTCGGTTAACATGAAAACCCCATGACAGCTTAATCGATTTTGCGGTAAATAGTCTTGCCTAAAGACTCAAATCGGTTGCAGACTTTATGTAAATTTTCTGAATGCCCAATAAAAAGGTAGCCACCGGGCGCGAGCATGTCGGCATATCGGTTAAACAGTTTCTTCTGCGTTTCTTTATCAAAATAGATAACCACATTGCGGCAAAAGATGACATCAAATGGTCCCTTCATCGGCCAGCGTTCAAGAAGATTAAGTGGTTTAAATGTAATCAGCTCCTGCAGCGACCTCTTCACCCTGACTTCAGAGCCATTAGCATCGCGTAAGAACCACTTGCGACTCCGACCCTCGTCAATAGATTCAATTCGGTCATCTTGATAGACACCGCGTTTCGCGTGCGCCACGACATTCGTGTCTAGATCGGTGGCGAGAACTTTAATGTCCCAGCTACCAATCGGCATCTGCTCACTCAAACAAATCGCTATTGAATACGGCTCTTCACCGGTAGAACAACCAGCAGACCACACTCGAACCCTTCTGCTTGCAGAGTTTTTCTTTATCAACTCAGGAAAAACACTATTTTTAAGGTATTCGAAATGATGATTTTCGCGGAAAAATGACGTCAAATTTGTGGTGATCGCGTTGACGAACTCCGTCGCCTCGTCATTGCCTTGTTGATTCAATAAATGACAGTAGTCATCAAAAGAATTTAGGCCCCGCTGACGTATACGACGAGCAAGGCGACTGTAGATCATGTTTTTTTTGTGATCAGTCAATTTTATTCCAGTCAGGGCATAAGCAACCTCTTTGACCTGATCGAAATTTTTTTGACTCATCGGAAATTCTCGTTTCAAATGAGACTCTTTCACCGGCACCTCATAACAACGATCTCAGCGCACTGCACGTACGCTGAGACACTTAACGGAAGCATTGACTCTTATCGCTGGCTATTCGGCCTTAAAACTCTTCCCACTCATCATCGGTACTCGGCGATGACATACGATCAGAAGAAGAACCAGAGCGCGAACTACTCTTAACGACGTGCAGTGACGCACCGCCGCCGCTATGACCAGCATCGTCAACCACAAAGAAGTCCATCATTGAGTTCATGCCTCGGGCTTGTTCGGCCATGGCCTCACCTGCCGCCGAGGCCTCCTCGACCAATGCCGCGTTCTGCTGGGTCATATCATCCATTTGCGAGATTGCGGTATTAACTTGGTCGATACCTGAGGTTTGCTCCTGCGCCGCTGCACTGATGTCCCGCATCATTGCGCTAACCTTTTCGACCGCGTTAACAATATCCTGCAGAGTCTCACCAGACTCGTTAACCAACTGAGTGCCATCGCCAACTTTATTCTGACTGTCTCTGATTAGCTCCTTAATTTCCTTGGCAGCCCCTGCGCTTCGCTGTGCAAGATTTCGAACCTCACCGGCCACTACCGCGAAACCACGCCCTTGCTCGCCCGCTCGCGCAGCTTCAACTGCCGCATTCAGTGCTAACAAGTTGGTTTGGAAAGCAATTTCGTCAATGACACCGATAATGTCCGATATTTTCTTACTCGAGGTATTGATATCATCCATTGCTGACACGGCCCGACTGACCACTTGGCCACCTTGAACCGCCTTGTCTTGTGCGTCATCGGAGAGTTGATTCGCTTCAACCGCATTTTCGGCGCTTTGCTTAACCGTGGACGTCATTTCCTCCATACTCGATGCGGTTTCTTCTAACGATGACGCCTGCTCTTCGGTGCGCTGGCTTAGATCTGCGTTGCCTTGAGCAATTTCGTTGGCGGCCGACATAATAGCCGTCGAAGAAGAGCGAATATTACCGATAACCTCTGTCAGCTTATTGGCTGTTTCGTTGGCGTCATTCTTCATCTGCCCGAATGAACCCTGATAATCTCGCGTGATACGCTCGGTGAGATCACCCTTGGCCATTGCTCCCAACATCCTCAGCACATCATTAAGGGCGACTTCAACAGTACTCACTAAGTTATTGAGCCCTTGGCTTAAGTTGGCAAAAAAGCCATCTTTACCCTCTAAACGGATTTGTTGAGTAAAGTCGCCTGAAGATGCAGCCTCGACCATCGCATCGATTTCACCTTCGATGGCTACCTCTGCGGTACGATCTGCCCACTCGACTACGGTTCCTATTCGATCACCGTCAACAACAATCGGGTTGGCTATCAACCTAAAGGTGCGCCCGCCTACAACAATTTGACCAATATGCGTGGCATTGAGTTTCTCTAACATACCTCGTTGATGCGCTGGGTTTTTATGGAATACATCAATATTGGAGCCCATCAGGCGATTGGTATCAAAACCGGTCAGCTGAGTTCGAATATCCGCCTCCGCCGTTCTCATCATGCCGCCGATGGAGTCGTTCATGTAGATAATGTTGTACTTACTGTCGGCGATCATTACGTTTGCGGAGACGTTATCGAGTGCCTGCTTCACTCTCGCGTTATCAGAGGCAATCTGTTGCTCTTTGACCTCTTTGGCCAAACGCTCGGTCATGTCTTGCCACTCAACCACAGTGCCAAGGCGCGAGCCATCATCATCAAACAACGGTGTTGCAATCAGATTGAATGTGAGCCCAGAAATAGTCAATCTTGTATTGTACGAATCGCGTAGGGTTTCGAGCATGCCGCGCTGATGGGCCGGGTTTTTGTGAAAGTCGTCTACACAGGTTCCTATTAGCTTGTCGACCGAGAACCTAGGCAGCGCCTCTACAAGGCTCGCCTCTCTCGCTCTGAGCATCTTCACGACTGCTTTATTGGTGTAGATAATATTTAAATCGTTATCAGCCATCATCACACTAGCGTCACATACATCTAGCGCTTGTTTGATGCGCTTATTCTCAGCGGCGACCTGATCCTCTTCTGCCTGTTTCGCTAAGCGTTCGGTCATGTCCACCCATTCAACCACCGTACCCAAGCGCACTCCGTCATCATCAAACAACGGCGTTGCAATTAGACTGAAGGTGAATCCAGAGATTTCCAAGCGGGTATTGTAGACATCACGAAGATTATGAAGCATGCCTCTTTGATGGGCCGGATTTTTGTGGAAGTCGTCAACGCAAGTCCCGATGAGGTTATCAACGGCGAATTTGGGAAGCGCCTCTCGAAGCCCCGCTTCGCGCTCGCGCAACATCTTCACAACGGCCTGATTGGTATAAATAATATTGAGATCGTTGTCGGCCATCATTACGCTGGTATCACAAACATCCAGCGCTTGCTTGATGCGTTTATTATCAGCCGCGACCGCCGCTTCTTCTTCCTGTTTTGCTAAACGCTCAGTCATGTCTACCCACTCGACCACCGTACCCAGGCGCTCGCCATCATCATCGAACAAAGGTGTAGCAATCAGATTGAACGTGAAGCCCGAGACTTCTAGAGTGGTATTATAGGCGTCGCGAAGATTACGAAGCATACCTCGTTGGTGATCTGGATTCTTATGGAAGTCGTCAACACAGGTCCCGATAAGTTTATCAACCGAGAACTTAGGCAGGGCTTCTCGAAGCCCCGTTTCCCGCTCACGTAACATTTTCACAACAGCGTGATTGGTATAGATAATATTGAGATCGTTATCGGCCATCATGACGCTGGTATCACAAACATCCAGCGCTTGTTTGATGCGCTTATTGTCAGCCGATATCCTTGCCTCTTCATTGCGCAATTTGATTTCGTCGGTTTTATCTTCCCATTCAACGATAGTGCCTATACGCTGACCGCCTAGATCGTACCACGGCGTGGCAATGAGACCGAACACCATTTCTCCGAGCTCGATATCGGTTTTGTACGGTTGGCGTAGATCCGCGATCATCGCTCTCTGCTTGGAAGGCGTTTTATGGAAGTCGTCAACGCAGGTTCCCACCAATTTTTCAGCATTGAAGGTCGGTAAAAACTCTCGCAGCGCGACTTCTCGAGCTTTGAGCATCCGCTCAACTTGATGATTTATGTAGATAATATTGAGATCATTGTCGGCCAGCATGACATTGGCCTGACAGACCTTTAACGCGTTTGACATATTCGCGTTTTTTTCGTTTTCGAACGCTTGGAGTTTTTGAGCGGTAATGTCCGTCGCAAACTTAACAACTTTATAGGGCTGCCCGTTAGCGCCAAACATCGGGTTATAGGAGGCCTGAATCCAGACTTCACGGCCATCTTTTGCTACCCGTTTGAACTCCGAAACGTTTGACTGCCCTCGATTCAAATCGCCCCAAAACTGCTGATACTCATTGCTTGTTCGAGTTTCTTCTTCGACAAATATACTGTGATGCCTTCCCTGAATTTCCGCGAGCTGATAATTCATAACACTCAGAAAATTTTGGTTAGCGGTAATAATGGTGCCATCCATATTAAATTCGATAACGGCCTGAACCTTATCAAGCGCCGTTAACTTTGCCTTGGCTTCATCCAATTCTTGTTTGCTGGAAAGACCTAGCATTTCTGCAAATTTGTTCATAACGTCCTCGTTTCAAGCGTTCTGCGCAAGAGTATTATTCCTATTGACCAGCGACTTCCATAAGTTTGCTAGACACTTCAGATAAATCGGGTAACTCATCCATATTCAATAACTTGTCGATTTCTAACAAAATGACCATCTTTTCATCAACGTTGACCAAACCTCGAATATAGTCAGTTGAAACAGAGTCGCCTAAGTCTGGTGGCGCCTTCATATCTTCTGGCGTGAGGTTGTAGACATCGGATACCGCATCGACAACAATACCCATGACTCGACTGCCCTTTTCAGTTTGCACCTTAAGAACGATTACAACCGTTACGGCGGTGTATTCGATTGCCTCCATGCCGAAACATTGTCGAAGGTCCACAATAGGTACGATAGTGCCCCGCAGATTGATAACACCCTTTATATTGGGCGGAGCATTTGGAATCGGAGTCGCTGACTCCCATCCGCGAATCTCTTGAACGCAAAGAATATCAACTCCGTACTCTTCATTAGCCATAATGAATGTTAAGTACTGATTACTGTCATTCATCGTTGAGATGCTGCCGTCGGACATATTCTCTGACGCATCCGCAGAGGTAGCTGTCACTGTTTGCATTTTGGTTAACCTCTATTGAGCGATACTTTTTATTAAGTGATACATTTATTAGGTAATACCCTTGTTAGGCAGTACTTTGAAGCGGCTGATGAGAGCCTGCCAGAGAAATCACATTAGTCTGCTGATGGTTTATTCCCGCCAGTTTCACCAAGCCGGGTATGTCTAAGATTAGGGCTACTGTTCCGTCGCCTAGTATCGTCGCACCCGATATCCCCTCTACCCGCTGGTAGTTTTGCTCAAGGCTCTTAATGACGACTTGCTGCTGCGCTTGAAGGTCATCAACAACAACGCCAACCTTTTCGCCGTCATACTCGACAACAACCATTAATGCGTCATCGAGACTTTTGGTATCTGCGCTGATATTGAAGAGTTTATGCAATCGAATGATTGGAACGTATTCATCACGCAACTGAAATACATCGCAGCCACCGGCAACCCGGCTAACACGCTCATCTTTACTTTGTAGCGACTCCACAATCGACACCAAAGGAAATATGTAAGTGTGCGAGCCAACGCGAACAAGCTGGCCATCGAGTATGGCCAAGGTTAACGGCAACCTAATCGTGATTCTTGAGCCCTTCCCTGCCGTGGAAGATATTTCAACAGATCCATTGAGCGCCTGAATGTTACGACGCACCACGTCCATTCCCACGCCTCGACCCGACACGTCGCTCACTTCTTGCGCGGTAGAAAATCCCGCCTGGAATATCATGTCGTAGACTTGTTCATTGGTCAGCGATGACGCATCACTTTCCTGAACGAGACCGCTTTCTACAGCCTTATTCACAATGCGATCGCGATCTAAGCCTTTGCCGTCATCGGTAATTTCGATGACGACATTGCCACCTTGATGGTAGGCATTGAGTGTAATCAAACCGGTTTCTGACTTTCCAGACTGTAGACGCTCTTCGGGCTGCTCAATACCGTGATCAAGCGCATTGCGTACAAGATGAACTAACGGGTCGCCGATCTTTTCCATGACCGTTTTATCGAGCTCTGTCTGCTCACCGATCAGTTTTAATTCGATTTTTTTGTCCAGCCGTCGACTTAAATCACGAACCATCCGAGGAAATCGGCTAAAAGCAAAGCTGATGGGAAGCATACGGATACGCATTACACTTTCCTGAAGCTCGCGCGTATTTTGCTCTAGCTGACCCAATCCTTCTCGCAGTTTCGATAAGTCGTCCATTTCGAACTCATCGCCCAACTGCCCGAGCATAGACTGGGTAATCACCAGCTCGCCAACCATATTGATTAGGGTGTCGACCTTATCAATACCGACTCGAATGGATGTCGACTCTGACGCGCTTTGTTTTTTTGCTGCCGGCTTAATCTCAGCGCTAGGCGCTGGGGTATTTGCAGCTGGCTGTTTTGGTATTATGTTTTCTGTTTCAGGCGCCATTGAAGCAGCTTCGGATATCGCGACTGATACACCAGCCTCAGAGGAAATCGCCGTATCATCCACTTGATCAACCAGCTCTCTGTCGAGCTCAGTCGAGACTGTATCAGCGCTAGCTAGGCTTTCTTGACTAATCGACAAATCAGATTCGTCAACAACCCACTCAAAAGCTTCATCAATTTTGGATTTCTCTGCCTTGCCCGCTAAATCAAGGTTCCAGCTTAAATAGCACGACTCGGGATTCAAGCCAGGCCAGCTAGGTAAACCATCAACCCCAGCGGTTACAGACAAATCACCTAGCTCGACGAGCTCGCGAAAGATTCTTAACGGCTCATTGCCTGTTCGCAGGACATCTTCACAGGGTTTGAAATATATTTTCCACTCGTCGCTTTCTGCGCTTTGCGCTGAAGCGGATATATTATCGATATCGCTCTTATGACACGCCAGAACGATACTCAAATCAGATTCATCCACAACCCACTCGAACACTTCATCCAAGCGATCTTTCGCGATCCGATCTCTAAATATGATATCAAAACCTATGTAGCAGGCCTCGGGGTCAAGAGCGCTGTACTCCGGGATTTGATCGACAATAGGCGTAACTGTTATACGCCCCAGCTCTTCGAGTTCACGAAGAATCCGCAAAGGCTCATTGCCGGTGCGAAGGATATCTGGGCCAGGACAAAAGTGTATATGCCACGGGCCATCGATGCTGGCATCTTCTGGCTCCGGTTGCGGCTCTAGAATGGAATCTGGCTCGGTAGCGTTATCGCTTTCTGACGCAGACTGAGGATCAATCGCCAGAATTGCCTCAAAGGCTTCTCGCAGCCTGTTTGACTCAGTGCTATCTGGAGTGCTTTCTTGCTGCAACGCAGACAATAGCTCCCGCAGGCAATCGACGGACTGAAGAAAAAGATCGACATCGTCCCGACGAATCGCCCGAATGTCTGAGCGTATTTCGTCGAGCAATGTTTCCAAAACATGGGTAAAGTCTGCGACGATTGAGAACCCAAATGTCGCACTGCCACCCTTGATAGAATGCGCGGCACGGAAAATCGTGTTGATCGTTTCAGAATCTACCGCTGATGGGTCCAACTCCATCAGCGCGCTTTCCATAGCATCCAAGCCCTCAAAACTCTCTTCGAAGAAGACTTGATGAAACTGCGACAGATCAACACTCATTGTCTAGAGCACCTTTTTGATAGTAGCTAACAGCTGATCGGGGTTAAATGGTTTCACAATCCACCCAGTTGCGCCCGCCGTTTTTCCTTGCATTTTTTTGTCTGTGCTCGATTCAGTGGTCAACATTAGAATCGGAATAAACTTGTAACTTGCGAGCTTTCTCAACTCGGCAATCAATGCGATGCCATCCATATTGGGCATATTCACATCCGAGATCACCAGATCTACGGATTTACCTTTTGCGATCCCTAAGGCTTCGACTCCATCGCAGGCCTCAATCACATCATGGCCAGCCCCCTTTAGCGTAAATGACACCATCTGGCGCATTGAGGCGGAATCGTCGACGGCAAGAATCTTTGCCATAGTGTTTCTCCAAATAGACAAAAATAGTATTTTTTATGAACGAGGCGAACATTCATCGCTCTAAGAGAGGATCGATAAAGGTCACCGATATCAATCGCATTCACTGTGAAAGCCCTAGGTGTTCTTTAAGCCCCAATTGTTCACTGGCTTCTATCAAGGCACTAGAAGGTGCCGCCCATATCACGGACGCTTGATGTTGTTGTAGGGTTTTGAGGAACACATAAATCAGCTGCAGTCCGGCGGTATCCGCCCTAGAAACCTCGCTCGCGTTCAAGACGATATCTTGAGTTCCGCTAGTATAGGCATCAAGTTCATTATAAAGAACTTCAGCATTTGCAATGGTTAGGTTTTCTGGTAAATCCACAGTTACCGTTTTACTCACAACTTCCTCCATGACCTTAGAGCGAAAAATGATCGATCTCTGAAAACGATGACCTGTCACTATTATTGTTAGTATCGGTCGACGCTCAGAGAACTTTACCTAAGGTTTTCGCTAATTAGTCTAGTCGGAGTTGGCGCGCTTGCGAGGTTTTTAAGAAAAGAGTGGGATATTTTTTGGCAACGAGGATTTACGTGTCAGATATCACCGCGTTGATAACGCGTTCACATGAAAACTTGGGCGCTTTCATGTCCGATCAACTAGTGAGCGTTTCGACGAAGAACCATCGCTAGCTCATCCATTTCCTTTTGCAGGATTTTATCACTGAGTGCATTTTCTTCGGTTTTGAGTTTGTCGATTAGACCCTCAATATTGCGTCTTCGCTGATAGCATAATTGCCAGTTGTGCAGACACTGACTTTCATTTTTCTCGAGCTGTTGCAATTGGTTTGTTTGAGTCTGCACCACCTGAACTAACTGTGATAAAAATTGACGATCATTCATTAACGCCTCAACGCTGACACGTTTTTTGGGTTGATTCAGCTCATTTTCATAGCCTTGGCGGTAATCTGCCACTTGCTGTAATTGCTGCTGTGCGTGAGCAACTTGTTGACGCGCCTGCTCCAGTGCACTGGCTGCCGACGCCTCCGTTTTAGTGGCCATATCCAGCACCAGAGACATTCGTTTGGACCGTTTTATAGCCATAGCGACTACTGCGCTCTAAGCAGTGATTGATCGGCTCGCGCTGGATTGCCAGCCGCGTCACGACCAGTAGCTCCGGTATTCGCAGCGACCATCTCCTGCGGCGGATTCATTACCGGTGTCATCAAATCCAATAACTCCTGGCAGCTGCTTTCAAAGCTCACCGCATCGCCCAAGCCCTGACGAATAAACTGCTTAATGTGAGGGTTGCGCTCGATCGCTTTATCGATATCTGGATCACTGCCGGCGCGATAGGCGCCAATATTAATGAGGTCGCGGTTATCTTGATAGAGTGACTGCATTTGTTTGAACTTCTGCATAATTTGCAGATGTTCTGGAGGAACAATATTGGGCATTGCTCGGCTTATGGAGGCTTCAATATCGATGGCTGGGTAAGTTCCCTCCTCGGCCAATCGTCGAGACAAGACAATATGCCCGTCCAAAATCGCACGGGCAGCATCCGCGATGGGGTCCTGTAGATCGTCACCCTCTGTTAACACGGTATAAAAGGCAGTAATGGAGCCCTCGCCTTCAGCGGCATTTCCCGCTCGCTCCACCAGCTGCGGAATTTTGGCAAATACCGAGGGCGGGTAACCTTTGGTGGCCGGCGGTTCGCCGATCGCTAAGGATATCTCTCGCTGCGCCTGCGCGTATCGAGTCAAAGAATCCATTAACAGTAAAACGTTTTTGCCTTGATCGCGGTAGTACTCTGCCACTCTCGTGCACAACTGTGATGCTCTCAACCGCATCAGCGGTGCATCATCGGCTGGCGATGCCACCACTACCGATCGCCGCATGCCCTCTTCGCCCAATATATGATCAATAAACTCTTTAACTTCTCGCCCACGCTCACCAACCAGACCAACCACCACTACATCGGCGGTTGTAAATCGTGTCATCATTCCCAGCAACATACTCTTGCCAACGCCGGAGCCGGCGAATAAACCCAAGCGCTGGCCTCGACCTACCGTTAACAACGAATTTATTGCACGAATACCCACATCCAGTGGTTCATGAATAGGGTGTCGATGCAGTGGGTTTATTTTCTCGGGGGTGAAATCCAAAAAGTCATCTGCGGGCCAAAGCGGTTTACCATCTAGCGGCTGCCCTAATCCGTTTATCACTCGCCCCAACAGCCCAGGCCCCACAGAGATTCCATTGTGGCTGCTCATGGGCCGCACAATCGCCCCGGGATGAACACCCTCAACGTGCTGGATCGGCATTAAGTAGATTTTTTCCTGTGAAAAGCCCACCACTTCGGCCTCAATTTTGCGGTCATCGGCGGTAATGACTTCGCATTGATGGCCAATCGAAACGTTTAGGCCTACGGCTTCTAACGTCATTCCGACGAGGCGCGTCAAGCGCCCTTGAGCCTGCGGCTGGAAACGAAATTTCCTATCGGGACGAAAGCCGTTGAGGTGATTCACAAAGCTCACGTATTTAGACCCTCATCTCGAGCGCCATCTAAAGGAGCCGAATCGTGGTTATTAGAATTGCCTAGAGCCTCTGATTCATCGGCAGGCAGGGAACGTTCGGAGTCGACAACAGGCTCATGCAAGTGATCAGCAGATGAATGACGGCTACTTTCTTCAAGCGGCTCAGCCAGTTCACTAGCGCCGGTTAAACTCTCTGCGGTCGAGTCCATAAGCTGACGATCCAAAAACTGATCGAACATCGCCTCAAGCTTCGACTCTACGGTGAAGTCAACCAAGCTCTCACCTGTCTCTATCCGGCAGCCACCCGGGAGAAGAGCGCTATCTCCGCGAAAGCGCCACTCTTTGTCATTCTCTTCCGAATACGCTTCAACCAACGCTAGATCATCAGGGTTTAGAAAGATCGTTATTTTTTCAGCGCCAATAGGCAAGGCTTTCATCGCTTGCTTTACTACCGACAAAATATGTGCGGAATCTTGAATAAGCTCTCGCTCGACAACTTGCCGGGTAAGACTGGTAACATATTGAAGAAGAATGTTCTGAATATTTTCTTGTTGCTCAGCGATTGGATTGACCAGAGCCTCGGCAACTTCCAGCAATTGTGAGGTTTGTTTTTCTAGTAGTTCGCTCGTTT
>Ga0209081_1000766_pt1 | contig 19393 bp, 15 predicted proteins | sample GOMGulsemesocosm_4_FD_184636 | JGI IMG/M metagenome (GOLD analysis project Ga0209081, IMG submission 184636) | Methane-oxidizing microbial communities from mesocosms in the Gulf of Mexico - GOM15B Gulf of Mexico (SPAdes) (version 2) | ecosystem: Environmental > Aquatic > Marine > Cold seeps... | reverse complement strand
AGCACCCGCCTCATACAGGGTAACCTGATGTCCGGCTTCGAGCAGACGCCACGCACTGAGGCGGCCGAGTAACCCAGCGCCTAAAATGCTGATGCGATACCTAGTGCTGTCTATGTGTTCCGCGCTCATCTGTGCTCTCGGTACTTGTGGCCTAGTAGGTGGCCGAACAAGAAATCCTGACTGATGATGGGGTGGGCAGGGAAGGCTGTATTGCGTGTTGCAACGTGATAATGCTGCCTTCTTGTTCCCTCCGCAGGCATCAACCTGATCAGGTTCGACGGGTTTTGGCTGGCAATCTCAGCGCCTGCATGCATTGTGTTGAGTAAACCGCCACAACCGCATCAGGGCACCCCGACAAGATAGGCGCAGTCTACTGCGCCGCTTGCCTGTCAGCAAGCGGCGAGAGCGGGGGTGTTGTGTATTTAGGGCTTGATGGATTCAACTTTACTAACCACCTCACCTTCCAGCAGATGGGTGGTTAATGCATCGCCCAGTTTAACTGAGCTGGCCCTGTGGATAACTTCGCCCTGTTCGCCGCGGGTAATGGAATAGCCGCGTTGCAGCGTATTGAGCGGGCTGACGCTGTTGAGCAGGGCGGCCTGTTGTTCAAAACGCTGACGCTTAGTGGCCAGTTGTTGTTGTATTTGACGCTGGGCTCGGTTTTGCAGTTGTTCGAGTCTCTCGCGCAACTGCCCTAAGCGCTGTTGTGGATGCAGTGTTTGCTGGCGTGTCTTTATATTTTGCAGGCGGGTTTGTTGTTGTTGCAGTTGGCTTTTCATCGCGCGCTGCAGGCGAATCTCAAGGTTGTCGAGGCGCTGTGCTTGGGCCTGTAATTTATCCCCAGGGTGCTGCAACCGTGCGCGCAGGTGCCCAAGGCGTTCGCGGCTGCGTTGCAGTTTGCGGGCGAGGGCTTGTTTGAGCAGTCGCTCAAAGCCGCTGAACTGTTGTGCCAGTGCCTCGCCATCGGGGGTGGCAATTTCGGCCGCCGCCGAGGGGGTGGGCGCACGCATATCCGCCACATAATCGGCAATGGTCAGGTCAACTTCATGGCCCACCGCGCTGATCACGGGTATGCGGCTGGCAAAAATGGCGCGTGCCACGCTCTCCTCATTAAAAGGCCAGAGGTCCTCCAGCGAACCACCGCCTCGGCCGACAATTAATAGGTCGCAAGCATGGGGCGAATGGGTAGCGCTGAGGCGGTTGGCGGTTTCCAGAGCCTTGACGATCTGGGGCGCGGCATCAACGCCCTGCACGGCAACGGGAAAGATCGATACCGGCAGTGATGGGTAGCGGCGCTCGAGGACGTGCAAAATATCGCGTATGGCGGCGCCGGTGGGCGAGGTAATAACGCCCAGATGTTTGGGCGGCATGGGCAGGGTTTGTTTGATGTCGTGTTCGAACAAACCCTCCATGTGCAGTCGGTGCTTGAGGTCTTCATAGGCGCGCTGCAGTGCGCCGACGCCAGCGTCTTCCATGTGCTCGATAATAAGCTGGTAGTCACCGCGACCTTCATAAAGGCTGACCCGGGCGCGCACCAATACTTGGCTGCCCTGCTGCGGCACGTTGCGCACACGGTTGTTGCGGTTCTTAAACATAGCGCTGCGCACCTGCGCACCGGCGTCCTTAAGGGTGAAATACCAGTGGCCAGACGATGGGCAGGAGAAGTTGGATATCTCGCCCTCTATCCACAGCAGCGACAGGTGGGTTTCGAGCAGCTGCCGCGCTTGTCGATTGAGTTGCGTGACACTGAGAACCGCTCGGCCATCTTCTGTTTCGCTGCGCGGGAAGTTCATGGGTGCGTCTCTTCGTTATTCTACGGTCAATGGGGCTGGCATGCGGGCATTGTGACAAAACCTTCGCCGAAACCCAACCTTGCGCGTTGCGGGCGGATTATCCAGCGATGGAAAGGCTGCTTGGCTAGGCGGTGGAAATCAACACAAGTCGCCGGTGGCTGTCATAAAAGCGTCTATTGTTTGTGTTATTAAATAAAAGGCCTCTGAATGGGGGTTTACAGCCCTCTTTTATCTGAGAGTTGTTCCCACGATAGCCCCTTTTGTCGTATAATTTCGCGTTTACCCTCAAGAGCCATCACTTGGCGCTTGGCCTATTGAATATCCGCTGGATTGCTCTACTGCCTGCTAGGCAAGGATTAGGCCCCGCTGCTGGCTCACTTACTCTGATTATCGAGGTCGGATCGTTTATGTTACGTATCGCTCAGGAAGCACTCACTTTTGATGACGTTCTGTTGGTGCCGGGTTACTCCGCTATTACCGCCAAAGACGTGTCTCTGAAAACTCGCCTGACGAAAGAAATCAGCCTGAATATTCCGCTGGTTTCCGCCGCAATGGACACAGTTACCGAATCCCGCTTGGCGATCGCTATCGCTCAGGAAGGTGGTATCGGTATTATTCACAAGAGCATGACCATAGAGCAGCAAGCTGCCGAAGTTCTCGCCGTTAAGAAGTTCGAAGCCGGTGTCGTTAAAGATCCTATTACCATTGATTCCAGCGCGTCTGTGCGTGAATTGATTGCCTTAACCCGCCAGAATAACTTCTCTGGTGTACCGGTTATGGACAACGGTGACCTGGTCGGTATCGTCACCGCCCGTGACGTGCGCTTTGAGACCAATCTCAGCGCCACTGTCGCCAGTATCATGACCCCGAAAGACAAGCTGGTTACCGTTAAAGAGGGTGAAGCCTCTGAGGTGGTGCGCGAGCTGCTGCACAAGCACCGTATTGAAAAAGTACTGGTGGTTGGCGACAACTTCGAGCTGCGCGGTCTGATCACCGTCAAGGACATGAACAAGGCCGAGCGTTACCCGAACGCCTGTAAGGATCCAGAAGGTCGTCTGCGTGTTGGCGCTTCTGTGGGCACTAGCCCAGACACAGACGATCGCGTTGCGGCTCTGGTTGCTTCCGGTGTTGATGTGTTGGTGGTTGATACCGCTCACGGTCACTCGAAGAACGTGATCGATCGCGTTGCCAAGATCAAAAAAGACCACCCAAGTGTGCAGGTTATCGGTGGCAACATCGCCACGGGCGCCGCTGCTCTGGCACTGGCTGAAGCCGGCGCCGATGGTGTGAAGGTGGGCATTGGTCCTGGTTCTATCTGTACCACGCGTATCGTCTCGGGTGTGGGTGTTCCGCAGATGAGCGCCATCGCCAACGTGGTGGAAGCGCTGAAAGGTACGGGTGTTCCGGTGATCGCCGACGGCGGTATTCGCTTCTCTGGCGATATTTCTAAAGCACTGGTTGCTGGCGCTCACGCCATCATGATGGGTTCTATGTTCGCCGGTACGGAAGAGGCGCCGGGCGAAGTTGAGCTCTATCAAGGTCGCAGTTACAAGTCCTACCGTGGTATGGGTTCACTGGGCGCCATGGCGCAGACACAAGGTTCTTCGGATCGCTACTTTCAGGACGCCAGCCAAGGCGCCGAGAAGTTGGTGCCGGAAGGCATCGAAGGTCGCGTTGCCTACAAGGGCCCGATAGCCGCTATTGTGCATCAGATGATGGGCGGCGTGCGCTCGGCCATGGGTTACACGGGTTCGATCGATATCGAAACCATGCGCACTCAGCCTGAGTTCGTGCGGGTGACATCAGCGGGCATGGGCGAGTCCCACGTGCACGATGTGCAGATCACCAAAGAGGCCCCCAACTACCCAGTCGGCGGCCGTTAAGCGATCTATTTCCCTCTCCAGCGGCGTTGTCGCTTGCTTGTGTAGTCGACTACACGTCGCTCGCGACGCCTTGCTGGAAAGAAAAATACCTTCGCTTAAAGCAAAATTTAGAAAGTGGTCAGCATTGCTGGTCCTTTTACGTTAAATAATTCCTATTATTTTATGTGCAAGCCACATTACTAATACCGAGATAAGTAATGACTCAAGATATTCACGCTCAACGTATTCTTATTTTGGACTTCGGTTCTCAGTACACTCAATTGATCGCCCGTCGTGTACGCGAAATTGGTGTTTACTCTGAAGTTCGCGCCTTTGACATGACCGAAGAAGAGATCCGCGATTTTGATCCGCGCGGTATTATCCTCGCCGGTGGCCCTGAGTCGGTCACCGAAGCCGGTTCGCCGCGCGCCGCACAGGTAGTGTTTGAGCTAGGCGTACCGGTTTTCGGTATTTGTTACGGCATGCAGACCATGGCCGAGCAGCTGGGCGGCAAGGTTGAAGCCTCTGCGATTCACGAATTTGGTTACGCCCAGGTGAAAGCCGAAGGCAAGAGCGCGCTTTTGCACGACATCCGCGATCACGTCGACAGTGACGGTGCCTCTCTACTGGACGTCTGGATGAGCCACGGCGATAAGGTCGTCGCTATGCCAGAGAACTTCGAGCTGATGGCCTCTACCGAGTCCTGCCCGATAGCCGGCATGTACTGCGAAGCCAAAGATTTCTACGGCGTACAGTTCCACCCAGAAGTGACCCACACGTTGCAGGGCACCCGCATCTTTGAGCACTTCGTGCTGGAAGCCTGTGGTTGTGAAGCCCTGTGGACTCCGGCCAATATTGCCGAAGACGCCATTCGCCGCGTACGCGAGCAGGTCGGTACGGACAAAGTTCTGTTGGGCTTGTCTGGCGGTGTGGACTCTTCGGTTGTCGCCGCGATGCTGCACAAAGCCATCGGTTCTCAGCTGACCTGTGTGTTTGTCGACAACGGTTTGTTGCGCAAAGAAGAGGGCGATCAGGTGATGGACATGTTCGCCAAGAACATGGGTGTTAAGGTGATCCGCGCCGACGCTGAAGAGCTGTTCCTCGGAAAATTGGCCGGTGTCACCGACCCAGAAGCCAAGCGCAAAGTGATTGGCAACACCTTCATCGAAGTCTTCGATGAGGAAGCCACCAAGCTTAAAGACGTTAAGTGGTTGGCCCAGGGCACCATCTACCCGGACGTGATCGAGTCGGCTGCTGGCAAGACCGGCAAGGCGCACATGATCAAGTCGCACCACAACGTTGGCGGCCTGCCCGACGATATGGCGATGGACTTAGTAGAGCCGCTACGTGAGCTGTTTAAAGACGAAGTGCGTAAGATCGGCCTAGAGCTGGGTCTGCCATACGACATGGTTTACCGTCACCCTTTCCCGGGTCCTGGTTTGGGTGTGCGCATTCTGGGGGAGGTGAAGAAAGAATACGCCGATATTCTGCGTGAAGCCGATGCTATCTTTTTGGAGGAGCTGCACGCCGCCGATTGGTACCACAAGACCAGCCAAGCGTTTGTAGTGTTTCTGCCGGTTAAGTCTGTCGGTGTTGTTGGCGACGGTCGCCGTTACGAGTGGGTTGTGTCTCTGCGCGCCGTTGAGACCATCGACTTCATGACCGCGCGCTGGGCACACCTGCCCTACGAGCTGTTGGAGAAAGTGTCTAACCGCATCATCAACGAGATCTCTGGTATCTCCCGTGTGGCCTACGATGTATCGAGTAAGCCGCCAGCGACCATCGAGTGGGAATAATAGTCGCTGCTGTTTGTGGCCCTATTTAATTGCTTAATTTGTAATACCTGCCGGTAAGCCTCTTGCCGGCAGTAAAGCGCAAGTATCAAGCTTGGTTCTTGCGCTTTACTTCTTCTCTGTACCTTACCTTCTGTTAATGCTACGAGTTGTCTCTCCGTCTGTAGATTCCTGCACTGACTTGGTATTTCTAAGTCCGTTGTCTAGGCTATTTGGGCGGGGCATTGGGCGTGCTTTGCCCTGCTAACGTGGAGTTGATATGAAGTATCTTCTGTTGGGGGTGTTGCTCTTTTCGGCTGTGATTCACGGTGAGCCACAGGCTGACAGCTCGCGAGGCGCTAAAACGATTCACGTAGCAGCCATTGACTGGTGCCCTCAGCTTTGCCCCCTTGAGGGTACTTCTGGTTTTCCTGATGAGCACCCCGGCTATCTTTATGAATTGGCGCAGGAGGTATTTAAGGGCAGCGGCTATGAGTTGAAGGTAAAGGTTTATCCTTGGTCTCGGGCGATACACATGGTGCAGAACGGTAAGGCGTTAGCGCTCTTGGCTCCGGCAAAAGAGGAAGCGCCGGAGCTTGTATACCCGCTTCAGGCGATCGGCACACAGAAAATGTGTTTCTTCACTAGGGCGGGCAATCAGTGGCAATACGGTGGGCTAGCTGACCTCAACGGTCAGTCTATAGGTGCTCTCTATGATGCTGAGCTGGGTGAGGTTCGCCCTTACTTTGACGAGCATAGGCAGCAGTTCAGTTTGATTTCTGTGGATGGCGATTATGTGCACCAAGGGTTAAAAATGTTGGCAGCGCAGCGCCTAGACAGTTTTATATTTCCCTACGCTGCAACGCAGCACGTCATCAATACCACGTTTAATCCTGAACTCTTTAAAATAGCGGGCTGTTTGATGCCGAGTGATATTTTTATGGCGTTCACCCCAAAAGGTGAAAAGCAGGAGCAGGTCAAAGTCTTGAAGCATCTTTTTGATAAGCGCGTACAACAGCTAGAGCAGAGTGGTTATATTACTGAGCTATTAGCTCGCTATGGTTTGTAGTCTTCTGATATGGTGTTGGTTGGGTGCACCTGCGGTGGGGGCAGTTCGAAAAGGCAGTCTAACTACATGATCAGCAAGATCTCTGGTATTTTCTGGGTGACCCACGATATATCAAGCAAGCCACCAGCGACCACTGAATGGGAGTGTCATACTCCTCCTGTTAATAACTTAAGGTAATAGTGTGTGAGGCTTTCCAAGGAGGGAAGAGGGGGGTGACTTACCGGCCGGAAATTGATGGCTTGAGGGCCATTGCTGTTCTTTTTGTTGTGTTGTATCACGCAGATTTAAATTTTGGGGAGTACCAATGGTTTAGCCGTGGATTTATTGGTGTCGATGTGTTTTTTGTAATCAGTGGTTATTTGATTGCGAGGAATATCTTAGGTGAGTTAAAGGACACGGGCTCTTTCAATTTCACTGAGTTTTATGAAAAAAGGGCGCGGCGTCTATTGCCCGCCCTTTTTACAGTTATGGTGACCGCTTTCCCGTTTGCTTGGTATGTTTTACTTCCAAGTGCCTTTGTTGAATATAGTAAAAGCGTATTGTCTGCACTGTTTTTTGGCTCTAACTTCTACTTCTATTCAGTGGCTACAGAGTACGGGGCTACCAGTTCCCAGCTGAAACCTTTTTTGCATACGTGGAGTTTGGCAGTAGAAGAACAGTTTTACCTTGCTTTTCCTGTCTTGTTGCTATTTGCATATCGGTTTGTTCGATCTTTGATCCCCTTTATTATCATTGTTCTGGTTGTTGTTGGTGTGTTCATGGCGGAATCCATTGGTGCTGACAATGATCAGTTGAACTTTTATTCGTCTTTAACACGATTTTGGGAGCTACTTGCCGGTGCTTTATTGGCTTTCTTTTCGCTTGATTCAAGTGAGCGATATTTTCCTTTTGCACTAAAGGTTTTACCTGCGGTAGGCCTGTACTTGATTTTTTCTTCTTTTTTTGTTTCTGGTGGATTTGGAACTCATCCAGGTTTGACAACTATTTTCCCTGTTTTAGGTTCTGTATTTATTATTATGTTTTCCTCGCCGGGTGAATGGGTTGGGCGCATATTAAGCGGCCGAATTTTGGTTTGGGTAGGCTTGCTGTCATACTCTTTGTATCTATGGCATTTTATAATTTTCTCCTTCCTGCGAATTATTGATGAATTCTCTACTACCCAGGATAAAATCCTAGGTCTTGTCTTGGCTTTTGTTCTGTCAGTTATCAGCCTATATTTGATTGAGCGGCCTGCACGAGATGTTGTTAGATGCTCGCGTAATGGCATGCTTACTGTCATGTCCTCTACTTTTCTTGCTCTTATTGTTATTCACTCTTTAGTGATAAGCAGTGAAGGGTTTCCTGATAGGTACAGTGATATTACTGGTTTTTTAAATTACGAGCGAGACAATGGATACTTGAGGCGTGTATGGGCTGATCCGCAGAAGGAAAAGAATAAGCATGGTTTCGAAGTGGGTTCCAAAAAAGTTTTACTTGTTGGTAATTCTCATGCGACAGATATGTTTAATGCACTGTATCTAAATAAGGACCATTATTATGGATATGACTTTTTAAGGTCCTCTGTCGGTCAGATAGCTTGTTTTGACCCTTCGAATAGAGATTATCGAACTTCTTCGGATGCCTTTTTTAATTCGAAGGCTTATTTAAGTAGTGATGTGGTGCTCATCTCGACTCGATATAGAAAGGATAAGTGTTTAAAGAACAAAGATTACCACCGGTCTCACGATGTGGATGGTCTGCCATATCTTATTGAAAGGTCTCAGGCGGAAGGAAAGAAGATTGTTGTTTTCGGGAACACTACGGAATTTCCTAGTGACTCTAGGGGAACGCTTGTGGATCATGCCGTTTCTGAAGCTGAAGAGTCAGGGTATTTAAATCGATTAATGCATAACCAAAAGACCTACAGAAGGTTTGTAGATAAGGTTAATTTTCAGCACTTTACAGATAAAGATAGGCGGTGGTCTGTGAACAGAAAAGTCCGTGCTGTGGCAGAATTGTATGGCGTGGTTTACATCGATAAGTATGAAATGCTATGTGATGAGGTTGAGAAGCGCTGTTTTGGTATAATCCCAGGGGGGTATAAATCTTTTTATGATTACGGACATTTCACTCTTGAGGGGGCGAAATTCTTTGGCCGGCGGTTGGTGGATCAGGGATTTCTTGATGTGCTCGAGAGCTTAACGTCTAATCAGGGATAAATAGTACTTTTCTTAGTCAAAATGCCCCGCCTGTATAGGCAGGTGGGGGGGCGGCATTCAGCTGGATTGCTTTTATAAGCCTGTAGATAAAACTGTGTAACTGCTTATCATCGATGCCAGTAATGGCTAAGGATAGGCAGCATGAACAAAGAACAACTCGAAGCTTTCGCTCGCGAAGCAGCTAAAACCATCAAAACCGAGAGCGATCTCAACGACTTTCGACAGATGCTCACCAAGGTGACTGTGGAAACGGCGCTTAATGCCGAGCTGGACGATCATCTGGGCTACAGCAAACATCAGTCTTCTGAGGCGGATAACAGTCGTAATGGCTACACCAGTAAGCTGCTTAAGACCGAAGACGGCCAGTTTGATATCAGCACCCCGCGTGATCGCGATGGCAGCTTTGAACCTAAGCTCGTCAAGAAACAGCAGACCCGCTTCACCTCGATGGACGATAAAATCCTCAGCCTTTATGCGAAGGGCATGACCACTCGTGACATAGTCGCGACCTTCAAGGAAATGTACGATGCTGATGTCTCGGCGTCGTTGATATCTAAGGTTACTGACGGCGTATTAGAGCGGGTGGTTGAGTGGCAATCTCGACCACTGGAGGCTGTTTACCCCATCGTTTATCTCGACTGTATCGTCGTTAAAATCCGTCAGGATAAGCAGGTTATTAACAAAGCTGTCTACTTGGCGCTGGGCGTCAATCTCGAAGGCCACAAAGAATTATTGGGAATGTGGTTATCCGAAAACGAAGGCGCTAAGTTCTGGCTTAATGTACTCACAGAGCTTCAGAATCGAGGCGTGAAGGATATTCTTATTGCCTGTGTCGATGGACTCAAGGGGTTCCCCGACGCCATTAACGCGGCCTTCCCGGAGGCACAGATACAGCTGTGCATCGTGCACATGGTACGCAACGCAGTAAAGTATGTGCCCTGGAAAGACTACAAAGCGGTGACCGCAGACCTCAAGAAGATTTATCGTTCAGCCACAGAAGACGAGGCGCTGTTGGCGTTGGAGCAGTTTGGCGAGCGCTGGGACGAGAAGTATCCGCAGATCAGCCGCTCCTGGCGCAGCCACTGGGAAAATCTCAATACGCTGTTTAAATATCCTGAGGACATCCGCCGGGCCATCTACACCACCAACGCCATCGAATCGCTGAACAGTGTCATCCGAAAAGCCATCAAGAAGCGCAAGCTGTTCCCGACCGACGCCTCGGCCACCAAGGTTATCTACTTGGCGATCATGGATGCCTCGAAGAGGTGGACCATGCCGATCAGGAACTGGAAGCCAGCACTGAACCGATTTATGATTGAGTTCGAAGACCGTTTGAAAGACTACGTTTAAATCAGGCAGTTACACAGAATTGCTTACAGGCTCGCAGCGTCGCCCTCAGCTCCGGACTTAAAGACCCACTAATTTCCGATAAAAGCGCGTCATGACCCTGCACATGCTCAAATACCTGATCCGTACTGACTAAAGCCTTGCTCCCGCATAACCTGTACAAGAGTGCCCGCACCACAACCAAAGTCAAGAATTGTCGCCTCCGACTGGAGCGGTAACCCCAAAGACGCTAAAACCTTTGTTTTGCACTCAAAACGATTACTTTTTGCCATTTCCTAAGCCACTAGCCACTTAAATACGGCTCCTACTATTACGGTTTACTCGCCCTTACCGGCGTTGTAACCGAAGTTACCTCGGCCTTCTTCACCTGTTCGGCAACAGCAGAGGCTTCTTCACCACAGTTGGCAACGATCCGGCGCAGAGGCGCTTCCATTGCAGCAGATATATAGCCCTCCTTGTGACTCGATACACAGGAGCGGTTATTTACACAGGGAGGTATGGCCGATAACGACTTCTGCATTTTCGATACTCTCCTTAGCATAGGTCATCCAATTAGCGCTTTCTCAGTACGACTGCTCGACTGATAAAGGTCCTGCAAACCCAAGGTAGAACATACACGATCTCATTTAATTTCATGATCCGCCTAGTCAAACCACTATAACTTTCCAGCATCTCTTTTTCGCAGGAGATAGCTTCAAACCCAAGGTTATTAGCTGTCGCAAGTAGCTCCTTGTCAGGTAGATAGTTCGTTTTAGAGCTCAAATATTGAGCATTTTCTGTCGCGACTGCCCGATACCCCATACTCTTTTGCTTCGCGCTCCGAACCCCCAGAAGAGCCCACAAACAAAGCCACCAGCCAGGACGAAATACGCTAGCCAATGGCACAAAGACATGCGGTTCAATAGGGATCAATCTTGGTGGATAGACATTTAAAGAGACCCCTCCTGGCTTTAAGACCCGACTAATTTCCGACAAGACCGCGTCGTGGTTTTGCACATGTTCAAATACCTGATCCGTGCTCACCAGATCAAAAGTATTGTCTTCAAAAGGAATTTTATAGTCGACGGTAGACACCAAGCGCAGATAGCCGGCGGCGGCTAATTCTTCTGTGTGCTGGCCACCTTTGAAGGCAAGGTCAATACCATAAGCGTTGTAGCCTTGATCTCTTATAGCCTGCACGAGATTTCCCGCACCACAACCAAAGTCAAGAATTGTCGCCTCCGACTGGAGCGGTAACCCCAAAGACGCCAAAACCTTTGTTTTGCACTCAAAACGATTACTTTTTGCCATTTCCTAAGCCACTAGCCACTTAAATACGGCCCCTACTATAACGGTTTACTCACGTGGAAAACAAAAAAGCCCCGACACATACATGTCGGGGCTTTTATATTTTTCTAAGCGAGGCTTCATTGAAGCCATGCCATCACACGATTACATCATGCCTGGCATGCCGCCCATGCCACCCATGCCGCCCATGTCTGGCATACCACCAGCGCCACCTTCAGCCGGTGCATCGGCAATCATGGCTTCGGTGGTGATCATCAGGCCACCAATAGACGCCGCCGCCTGCAGTGCAGTACGGGTGACTTTGGCTGGATCAAGGATACCCATTTCTAGCATATCGCCGTACTCGCCCTTACCGGCGTTGTAACCGAAGTTACCTTCGCCCTTCTTCACCTGGTCGGCGACAACAGAGGCTTCTTCACCACAGTTGGCAACGATCTGGCGCAGAGGCGCTTCCATAGCACGCAACGCAATGGCAATGCCGGCGTTCTGGTCGTCGTTCTCACCTTCCAAACCGGTGATGGCGGCAACCGCGCGAATCAGAGCCGTACCACCACCAGGTACTACGCCTTCTTCAACCGCTGCGCGTGTGGCGTGCAGGGCATCGTCAACACGGTCTTTCTTTTCTTTCATTTCGACTTCGGTCATGGCGCCCACTTTGATCACCGCAACGCCGCCAGCCAGCTTAGCAACACGCTCTTGCAGCTTTTCAGTGTCGTAGTCAGAAGTCGACTCGGCAATCTGTGCACGGATCTGCGCGACGCGTGACTCTATGTCCGCCTTCGCACCAGCGCCATCAACGATGACAGTGTTCTCTTTGCTCATGGTGATGCGCTTCGCTGTACCCAGGTGCTCCAGAGTAACCGCTTCCAAATCCAGGCCAACTTCTTCACTGATCACAGTGGCGCCGGTCAAGATTGCGATGTCTTGCAGCATGGCCTTACGACGATCGCCAAAACCAGGAGCCTTACAGGCAGCAACCTTAACGATACCGCGCATGTTGTTGACAACCAGAGTCGCCAGAGCTTCGCCTTCGAGGTCTTCAGCAATAATAACCAGTGGCTTGCTTGCCTTGGCTACGGCTTCCAGAGTTGGCAGCAGCTCACGAATGCTAGAAATTTTCTTGTCGACCAACAGTACGAACGGAGACTCTTGCTCAACGCTCATGTTCTCTTGGTTGGTGATGAAGTAAGGGGACAGGTAACCGCGGTCAAACTGCATGCCTTCAACAACGTCCAGCTCGTTTTCCAACGACTGGCCTTCTTCAACGGTGATCACGCCTTCATTGCCTACTTTTTCCATGGCCGCGGCAATGATGTCGCCGACAGAAGTATCAGAGTTGGCTGAAATCGTACCTACCTGAGCAATCGCCTTGTTGTCAGAACATGGCTGAGCAATAGATTCAATGTGCTTAACCGCAGCAATGGTCGCTTTGTCGATGCCGCGCTTGAGGTCCATTGGGTTCATGCCCGCCGCAACGCTCTTCAAGCCTTCGTTAACGATAGCCTGAGCCAAAACAGTCGCGGTAGTCGTACCGTCACCGGCGTCGTCGTTGGCCTTGGAAGCAACTTCCTTAACCATCTGCGCGCCCATGTTTTCGAACTTATCGGTCAGTTCGATTTCCTTGGCAACCGTCACACCATCTTTGGTGATGGCGGGGGAGCCGAAAGACTTATCCAAAACCACGTTGCGGCCCTTTGGCCCCAGGGTGGTTTTAACGGCGTCAGCCAGAATGTTCACGCCAGCCAACATACCCTGACGGGCTTCATCACCAAACTTTACGATCTTAGCCATGATATCTAATCCTTAAATGTCTTCTCAAGCGTGGGGGGCGTCACCGCCGCGCTACCACGCGAACCGTTCAACGTGTGGAGATTAAGCTTCCAATACGCCAAAAATCTCTTGCTCGGATAGGATCAACAGCTCTTCGCCATCAACCGTTACCGTGTTTGCGCCATACTGACCAAACAACACTACATCACCGGCTTTTAATGCCATTGGCACAAGATCACCATTGGGTAGGATGCGGCCACTGCCCACGGCAACAACTTCGCCTTGGTTTGGTTTCTCTTGAGCTGAACCGGTCAAAATGATACCGCCAGCGCTCTTGCTTTCTTCTTCTTTGCGGCGAACCACAACACGGTCGTGTAAAGGGCGAATTGCCATCGTTTTACTCTCCTAAAATGTGTTTACACCAGGGCTAATCATTAAGCCCCTACTTACAATATTTCTGTCGTTACCAGCTGACAGATGAACTCTATCGTCGCGGCCGAAAACGCCGAAACATCTCGGCCGCGAGAAAACCTTTGAATCAAGAAGATGGGGCTGGCCAAAGCTATTTCAACACCCAAGCGTGAAAAAAGTGCGATTTATTCAACGGGGTGAAACATCATCGGATGGGTTGAGCTTAGAGCGTGCTGGCTCATCGCGCTGATTCTCACGGGAATAGTCCCCCTCAATAATCTCCCCCTGATCGCTTTTATCGCCAAAAGGTCCGCGCGCTCGAAAACCTCCTGATTGAGAGGAACCATAGGCACGAAACTGGCCTTTGGCCATCATGCGCCTCACGACACCACCAATCAGCCACTGACGCACACCCGGCAACAGGCAGGCAAATCCGATGCTATCGGTGACAAAACCCGGCGTGAGCAGCAGCGCACCACCAATGGCCAAGAAGATACCTTCAGCCATTTCCTCGGCGGGCAGCTGACCCTCGGCCATTTTGCGGTTGGCCTTCATCAAGGTCGCAAAGCCCTGCTTGCGCAAGAGCGTCAGCCCGACCATCGCGGTCAACAGCACCAGCGCAATGGTCGCCAGAGCGCCTATCTGCCCCCCAACCTCAATAAGTAACCACATCTCCATGACGGGCATAACGACAAATAACAGCAACAGCGGCATAACGACCTCTATATAGGGTTCACTCCCCACTACATGATGGCAAGGACAAGAGAATTCAATGCGAAAGCGTAAGGAAGGGTAAACCACCACCGAGGACCGGTCGCGGTTTAGGACTGGCGGCTATGGGCCTAACCGCCAGCAGTACAGCTGCTCACCACTGATAACCCACACCCACGGTGAATTTGGTGTCTTTACGCTCTGAGTCAGTGGTCGGTTTATTGTCGTAATCGTACTCAACCTTGTACTCAGAAAATAGACCCGGCCCCAGCGGAATGTTCACGCCAATATCCGCATTGAACTGCCAGTCTTCACTGTCTTCAAGTGAGTAGAGGTATTCATTGGTGTGCACCAGCTTAGCGCTGTAGGGCAGGTCATAACGAAAGTTGGTCGCAAAACGCCAAGCGGTCAGCTCACGGCGCGACTCCCAGTTAGGATTGGACATATCTTCGGCGGTTGGATCCAAGAGCTCTTTGACCGAGTCGACACCAAATTCGAAGGCCAGTGCGCTGTCGGTAAACTCCCACACTTGCACACCCAAACCAGAACCGTATACGTAACTCTCATCGATGTTCTTCGGCTCGTCTGCGCCCAATTTAATTTCGTTGTACCAGAACCAGCGTTCGTCGAAGAACCAGTCCAAGCGATATAACAACTCATATTGCTCGTCTGCGGGTGCATCGTTGTCTGAGTCACTCTCGAACTCAAAGGCAAACTTGTGACGAAAATCACTGCGGCGCAGCACCACTTCGGCGTTAAAGTCCCAATCTTCCTCAACGCTATTACCTGAGGAGTAGACACCGGTCAGGGCCATCTTGCCGTTGTAAATCTGCGCGCCGGCAGCAAAGTCCTCGAAGGGCATCATTGAGTCGATGGCCAGCAATTCGGTATGCGTGACCGCCTGCTCCCGACACTTGTAGCTGAGAATACCCTGGTTTAACTGTTGAATTTTGCAGCTGCCGTCGCGCCCCTGAATCTTGACCGTTTGATCTGTCTCTATGCTGGCAACATTCGCTTTGGGGACGCTGAGGTGTGCGTTGCCGAAGGAATAGGCCTTCCAGACCAGCGTCTCATCTTGTAACTTTACCAGCCGTCCCTCTAAGCGATCGCCATTGTTCAACACCAAGACACCGGCCGCTGAAGACACGTTCCAAGCGACAGTAAACGCCAACACAGCTAAAATTCGTACCAACACCAGACCATCCTCACAACGATATTTAAGGGCCGAGATTCTACCTGAATCACAGAGTCTTGGCAGCCTAGAAATACTCGCTAGCAAGCATTTACTAACTGTAGGAATAGTCAGGGGTGGTACTAGGCTCCCTCCGCCATTGGGTCCGTCGCTCTCTGCTGTTCGCGGCGCCACAAACGATGCGCCAAAACAATAGCTGGCAGACCCGCCACGGCCGCATAGATGAAGAAGGTGTGGTAATCGTAGGCATCGACCACCACCCCTGAGAAACCACTCAGGAACTTGCCTGGCAAGGTCATCAGCGAGCTAAACAGAGCGTATTGGGTGGCGGTATAGGCGCGGTTAGTCATGCCCGACAAGTAGGCAATAAACGCTGCGTTGGCGAAACCGCCGCTGAGATTATCCGCGCTGATCACCACCGCCAACCAGTTCAAGTCCGGTCCTACTGAGGCCAGCTGAGCAAACAGCACGTTGGTTGCCGCCACCATTACCGCACCCGCCAAGAGCGGTCGATAAACGCCGTAACGCACCACCATCAAACCGCCGATGATGGACCCCAAAATAGTCATAACAAAACCAAACAGTTTGCCGATGGACGCTATGTCACTCTTGCTAAAGCCAAGATCCAGGTAAAACGGGTTAGCCATGATACCCATGGTGATATCGCTGAGGCGATACAGGCCAATAAACGCCAAAATCATCAAAGCAAAGCGCCCGTTACGCTGAAAGAATTCGACAAAGGGCGCCACCACGGCCGAGGAAAACCAAGCCGCTAGTCGCTCTGAGCTACTGCGCGGCTGGTGGTGCAGAGCCGCCTCAACCAGCGCCTGTTCCAACGCATCTGTCTCGTGGTGATCAGCGCGCGGCGGCTCTTTTACCAGCAGCACGGTAATAAAACCCACACCCATCAAACAGGCCATGCTGATATAGGCCCACTGCCATGACAGGCTGTCGGCAATAAAAAGAGCGCCCGCGCCCGCGACCAACATGGCGGTGCGGTAGCCAAATACATAGGTCGCTGACATAGCCCCCTGATGCTCCGTCACCGCCGACTCAATCCGAAAAGCGTCAATCGCCACATCTTGTGTGGCCGAAGAGAAGGCCACCAGTACGGCGAACAGCGCCAAACTCGCCAACTGAGTTTGCGGGTCGCAGCCGATCATGCCCAGCAGCCCCAGCACCACACCCAACTGCCCTAACAACATCCAGCTGCGGCGCTGGCCAAAACGGCGGGTTAACCATGGCAATGCGAGGCGATCGACCACAGGAGCCCAAAACACCTTGACCGAATAGGTAATGCCCACCCAACCAAAAAAGCCAATCGCACTGCGGCTCACACCCGCATCACTGAGCCAGGCGCTGAGGGTAGAGAAAACCAACAGCAGCGGTAAGCCTGCGGCAAAACCTAAAAAGAACATCACCACTACGCTTGGCTGGCAATAAACAAGAAAGGCTTGGCGCCACGACATGGGGGAATGATTCATAAAAAGCATCGTCTAGAAAAATATTAGTAACCCTAACAGATGCCTGTCAGACGATCAGTAAGTCTTGCTCTGGGTTGCGCCGCCGTGACATTCTTGGCCGTGTATTCGCCCTGAGCAAGTCCGCCACGGCTCAACCAGACAAGGAAATTCATGTCGACTATTTTGGAGATTCGCAACCTCGTCAAACACTATAAGGAGGTCAAGGCCGTCAACGGTGTATCCCTGCAGATCCCAAGCGGCTGCTGCTTTGGTTTGCTGGGTCCCAATGGCGCAGGCAAGACCACCACCATCGAGATGATCGAGGGTATAACCCAGCCGACCAGCGGTGAGATTTTATACAAAGGCCAGCGCGACAATCCGAATTTCAAGCTAGAGGCGGGCATCCAATTTCAATCCACCGCGCTGATGGATTACCTCACGGTTGATGAGTTTCTGACCCTGTTTGGCAGTTTCTACCCCAACCCTCAGCCCACCGAGCGCTTAATTGAGCAGTGCCACCTCGGCGAGTTTCGCTCGCAACAGGCCGCCAAGCTATCCGGTGGGCAACGCCAACGGGTGCTGTTGGCCATCGCCCTGATCAATGACCCAGACATCATTTTTCTCGATGAACCCACCACCGGTCTCGACCCACAGGCGCGACGTAACTTTTGGGCATTAATTGAGGAGATAAAAAATCAAGGAAAGACCATCGTCCTGACCACCCACTACATGGATGAAGCCGAGTACCTTTGTGATCAACTGGTGATTGTCGACCGGGGTCAAGTGATCGCCGAGGGTTCGCCACAGACACTGCTGCAGCAACAGTTCGACCATGTGCTGGTTTGCCTCGATGCGTCCGCCATCAGCGCCGCTCAACAACAGCAATTTTCAGCACTAGAGCACAACGGTAAGGTTACGATTAAGAGCCGCTCGGTGGAAGAAACCTTACAGGCCATGATCGCCGCGGGCATTAACCTAAACAGCTTACAGGTGCGCAACCCAACCCTCGAAGATCTCTTCCTACAACTGACCGGCCACAGCTTGCGAGACTAGTTATGAAATACATAAAACAACTACTGGCGCTGTGCGTGGCTCGCAACAAAGAGTATTACCGCGATAAGGGCAGCTTGCTCTGGTCGTTTATCTTGCCGCCTATGATCATCGCGGTGGTCGCCTTGGCGTTTTCCAACGGGGGTAATGCGCTGTTTAAAGTCGGTTTACTCGGTGACAGTCATTTGCCGGTCGCTTGGCAGCAAGCCACTTATATCGAAAGCGTCAAATTTGAAGACCCGAAGAAAGCCACCGAGCGTATTCGCCACCACCAGCTGGACCTGCTCATCGACAACCAAGTCAGCAGCACCGAGGATCAGCCTCGCTACCTCTACAACCCCAGCTCCAGTAAAGCTGAGGCACTGCAAGCCCTGCTTAAATCGGAAAGTCACTGGCGGGCAGAAGCCGTCACAGGTCGTGAGATTCGCTATATTGACTGGGTCTTGCCAGGCGTACTGGCGATGAATCTAATGTTCAGCGGCCTCTATGGCGTCGGTTATGTCATTGTCCGCTATCGAAAAAATGGCGTGCTTAAGCGCCTGCAAGCAACACCTGTGTCGCCTTTGATGTTTCTCTGTGCGCAATTGCTGTCACGGCTGATGATAATGCTCATCACCAGCGCCGTGGTGTTTGCCGGCACCCACTACTTCCTCGACTTTTTAATGCTCGGCCGTTTTGTGGACTTATTCGCCGTGGCGCTATTGGGTAATGTGTGCCTGCTGAGCATGGGTTTACTGATCGCCAGCCGTCTGGCCAATGAAGAGTTCGCCAATGGACTACTCAACCTCATTACCTTCCCCATGCTGCTGTTATCAGAGCTGTGGTTTTCGCTTGATGGTGCACCCAACTGGATGACCGCGGTCTCTGAGTTGCTGCCACTCACACATATGGTGCAAGCCGCGCGAGCCATCATGCTCGAGGGCGCGACCCTGGGCGATGTAAGCCATCAGCTTGCCGCCATGGCGCTGCTCAGCGCAGTGTTTTTACTGGTATCGGCCAAGCTCTTTAAATGGCGAACCGATTGACCCGAAGGCTCGCCTATTAACCACCACACTATAAAAAAGGCGCCCAGCGGAGCTGCGGCGCCTTTTTTATAGTGTTCTATTCAGCCGTCCCGCATGGGTGCGGGAAGTGCCGAGCAGCTCTCGGCCTGAGCATCGCCGCTCCATGTCATCCCTGACCACTCTTACGCATCCTGCGTTCGTGGCACTTATGCATCCCTGCACGGCGACATCGCGGCATACCGCTCATCCTGAGCATCGCCGCTCCATGTCATCCCTGACATCGCGGCATACCGCTCATCCTGAGCATATTAATCGCGAAAGTTGGTGAATTGCAGCGGCATGCCAAAATCTTCATTGCGCAGCAGCGCCATGGCCTGCTGCAGCTCGTCACGTTTTTTGCCTGTCACGCGCACCTGTTCATCTTGCATCTGCGCCTGCACTTTTAACTTACTGCCTTTAATGAT
>Ga0209081_1000765_pt1 | contig 19407 bp, 20 predicted proteins | sample GOMGulsemesocosm_4_FD_184636 | JGI IMG/M metagenome (GOLD analysis project Ga0209081, IMG submission 184636) | Methane-oxidizing microbial communities from mesocosms in the Gulf of Mexico - GOM15B Gulf of Mexico (SPAdes) (version 2) | ecosystem: Environmental > Aquatic > Marine > Cold seeps... | reverse complement strand
ACGCCGACGCTCTGGCCGTGATCAAGGTTGCCGTTGCCGAAGCTGGCTACGAGCTGGGTGTGGACGTGACGCTGGCGCTCGACTGTGCCGCCTCTGAGTTCTACAAGGACGGTGAGTACAACCTGTCTGGCGAAGGCAAGGTTTTCAGCGCCGACGGTTTCAGCGACTTCCTCGGTGAACTGTGTGAGCAGTACCCAATCATCTCAATTGAAGATGGCTTGGATGAGTCTGACTGGGCTGGCTGGAAGTATCAGACTGACAAGTTGGGCGATAAGGTACAGTTGGTTGGCGATGATCTTTTTGTTACTAACACCAAGATCCTCAAGCGCGGTATCGATGAGAAGATTGGCAACGCCATCCTCATCAAGTTCAACCAGATCGGCACTCTGACCGAGACGCTGGAAGCCATCAAAATGGCACAGGACGCAGGCTTCGGTGTGGTTATCTCGCACCGCAGCGGTGAGACAGAAGACACCACAATCGCCGACCTGGCTGTAGCCACCGCCGCTGGCCAAATCAAGACCGGTTCTCTGTGTCGTTCAGACCGCGTCTCCAAGTACAACCGTCTGCTGCGTATTGAAGCAGAGTTGGGTGCGGCCGCTGCGCCTTACCGTGGTCGCGCTGAATTTAAGAACTAAGCCAAACTTCGGTTTGTGTTCTTTCGCCGCTTCGCCGGTGACCCAAAAGGCCAGCATTTGCTGGCCTTTTTATGTTCAGGATGAACGGTATGGCGCGGGTGCAGGATGCACAAGAGCGGCGATGTTCAGGATGAACGGGCAGAAAACTGCTCCTGCGTTTTCTCCACTTCCGCCTTCCGTGGCGGTCGTATGTCGCGGGTGCAGGTCGAATTAACCTCCTGAAAACCCGACATTCACCACGTCCCTGTGGTTTGATGCATAAGAGCGGCGATGTTCTAGTTCAAATGACCTCGCTTGATTTCGCTAACCTCTCTAGCTTATTTCTCGTGGTCTGTGGTAGCGTGAGCCGCATGTTTAAACTGCTCGTCTCGACACTATTCGTTTTACTTATTGCACTGCAATACCGCCTCTGGGTGGGTGAAAATAGCCTCGCCCATATAGTGCGCTTGCAGCAAAATATCAGCGTGCAAGAGCGAGACAATCAGCGCCTGAAAGACCGCAATCAGGTGTTGGCCCATGAAGTGGCTGCGCTAAAAATCGGTCTCGATGCGGTGGAAGAGCGAGCGCGCACGGACCTGGGCATGATTAAAGAGAATGAAACCTTCTTCATGGTGATCGAGCCTCAATAGCATTCCTGAGTGTATGGCTGGGTTTCTTGCCAGCAGCCATCCGCGACTTTCTAGGAAACTCTGATATGACCGATTGTATCTCTTTGGTAGCCGATCAAACGTCTGCAGTAGTCGCGCCAAAGTATTGGGCGCTGGTGCCGGCGGCGGGTGTGGGCGCTCGTATGGGCGCCGACATGCCTAAGCAGTACCTGCCTTTATCTGGGCAAACCATTCTCGAACACACGCTGAAGCGTTTGCTGCGCTTGCCGCAGCTCGAGGGTATTGTGCTGGTTGTGAGCCCGCTCGATGATCGTTGGAGTGAACTTAGTGTTACTGGACACCCTAAGGTTGAAGTGGTTAGCGGTGGGCAGGAGCGCTGTGACTCGGTATTAAATGGTCTCTATCACCTCGAGTCCCGTGTGGATAAGTTGGATTGGATATTGGTGCACGATGCCGCCCGCCCGTGTGTCGACCTAGGTGATATTCAGGAGTTAATCGGCGACCTGCAAGAGCATTTGGTGGGCGGCATATTGGGCGTGCCTGTCTCGGACACCATCAAGCGTATCAACGAAGACTACGGCATTGAATCCACTGTCGATCGACGCGTGCTTTGGCAGGCGCAAACGCCGCAGATGTTTCGCTATGGTGTGCTTAAGCAGTCTCTCGAAAAAGCCCTGTCGGCCCAGCAAGCGATTACCGATGAAGCCTCCGCTGTGGAGTGGGCCGGTTTTTTTCCGTGCATGGTGGAAGGGCGTCGCGACAACATTAAAATTACACGCCCAGAAGACCTGCCCATGGCCGAGCTTATTTTGTCGCAGCAAGAAAACCCCACTGAAACATTATAAGCCTGTTTAATGTTTCGAATGTTATCCACAAAAGTGTGTCATCGGCATCGCTTTTTTACGAAATAATTGACGGAAGAGAAAATGCGAATTGGACAAGGCTATGATGTGCACGCCTTTGGTGAAGGTGACAAGATAGTCATAGGCGGAGTGGTGATCCCGCACACCCATGGCCTAGTGGCTCACTCAGATGGTGACGTGCTATTGCACGCTCTTTGTGATGCTTTATTAGGTGCAGTGGCTTTAGGTGACATTGGCAAACACTTTCCCGATACGGACGCGGCCTATAAAGGTGCCGACAGTCGTGCACTCTTACGAATGGTGTACGCGAAGGTAAAGGCAGCGGGTTATAAACTGGGCAATGCCGACATGACCATCATCGCCCAAGCGCCTAAAATGGCGCCTTATATTGCCGACATGCAGCGGACCATCGCGGCGGATCTGGAAGCTGAGCTGGGGCAGGTTAATGTCAAAGCGACAACAACTGAAAAGCTTGGTTTTACCGGTCGTAAAGAAGGCATCGCCTGCGATGCGGTGGTGTTGCTTAAATCCCTCTAATTTTCCTGTGCCATCACCTCATCTGCAGCGGTGGTGCCAGCATATATCGACCAGCCTACAGGCTGAGCGGCCTTATTAACTCTGCTGGGCTGATGGCGCCATACCTACGCCACTCGGTGATTGAGAAGCTAAGATCTAGTTAGCAACATTGATTAGCTTTCTCTGCGGAGCCCTCAGCCTGATGCGCGTTCCCTTCCAGGGTTGTATTTCGTCGGGCGCACCGAACTGGTGGTGCTGGACTACAATATTTTTTACTACCTGACCACATGGGTGGGATGACGTGCAGTTGCAGCTACTGTCTGTACGCGACATCTATCCGCGGGTACAGCGGTGGATGGCTTCAACCGGGCGGCTATGCTGGAAAACTACTCGCCACAGTGACAGCTTGTCAGTCGGCAAGCGCCGATGCTGTACAGGGCGTCTCTTTTTAGGAAGCAAGCTATGACGTGGATTCTAAACGATGTGGTACTGCAGTGTGACACCATGGTGTCACTGCCAGAGATTTACCTGAAACTCTCGGAAAAAATAGACCGGCCCGAGACCACCAATAATGAGTTGGCAGACTTGGTTAAATTGGAGCCAGGGGTCGCCTCAAAGCTGTTGACCATCGTCAATAGTCCGTTTTATGGACTGGCAGGTACGATCGCCACACCCGCACACGCGATCTCAATAATAGGCCGCAATGATTTTAAAAATCTGGTGCTGGGCAGCAGTGTGGTGGAGGTGTTTCGAAAGCTGCCCTGCCAAGTGTTTACCCTGCGCCGGTACTGGGAGCACTGTTTGTTGGTGGCTATTTGCAGCAAGCTATTGGGCAAGCACTGGCGCCTGAATGAAGACCGAGAGCAGTTGTTTGTGGCCGGCCTGCTACACGATATTGGCAAGCTGGTGGTGGCGCAGGTGCTGCCGGAGCAGGCTGACTTGCTGGCTCCAGTTTGGCAACCTGTGGATGGGGGGTGTGTAGGCGATAACACTGGTGAGGAGGCGCTGTTGGGCTTTACCCACGCGGAGGCGGGGGCGGAGCTGCTGAAGGCTTGGGGGCTGCCGGGGTTATTGCAACTGGCCGCAGGCCATCATCATCAGCCCGAATTGGCCGGCTCCCATCAGACGGCTTTGCATATCGTCTATATGGCCAATGTGCTGGCCAGCGGTGAGCGTGAGGCCATAGAGCAGAGCCTGAAGGTCTGTCTGCAAGTATTGGGCGTTGAGGATTCTACCGAGGCGTTGTTGGAGCTGCGGGAGGAGGCCCAGCAGGAAAAGGCTCAGTTGATTGGTGTGTATCTGTCCTAAGCCTTGCGGTTCAATAGCTTAGAGCGATTGAGCCTGGCCTTCTATGAGCTTAATAAATTCCGCTTCCGGCACAGGCCTGGAATAGAGGTAGCCCTGGCCATAGTCACAGCCAAAGCCCTTTAACTGCTCAATGTCCTCCGGTTTTTCGATGCCCTCGGCGATGGTGGTCATGCCCAGTGAGTGGGCCAGGCTGCAGATGGTGCGTACTATGGCTTCACTGGTGGGGTTGTCGCACATGGTGGAGACAAAGGATTGGTCGATCTTGATGTTGTCGATAGGAAAACGGTGTAGATAACTGAAGCTGGAGTAGCCTGTACCAAAGTCGTCCAGGGCTATCTGGGTGCCAAATTGCTTGAGTTCGGTCAGTACCGAGGCAATGCGCGGCGGGTTAGTCATCAGCAGCGACTCGGTGATTTCCAACTTGATACTGTTCAGGTCCATACCGCTGCTCAGCAGCTTTTGCTTGAGTTTACTGACCTGAGCTGCACTTTCAATCTGCCGGCTCGAGAGGTTAATGCTGAGGAAGAAAGCGCCGGGGCTGGCCTGCTCGACCACAGCTTTGAAGCGCGGCAGCACCCGCGTGGCTTCCTCAAAAATCCAGTAGCCTATCTGTTCTATCTGTCCGGTCTTTTCTGCCAGGCCAATAAACTCCAGCGGCGAGATAACCTTGTCGCCCTGAATCCAGCGAATCAGCGCCTCGCAGCCGGCGATGCGATCAGTCTCCATATTAACGATGGGCTGGTAGAAGAGCTGGAACTCACGCTGGTCGAGGGCTGTCTGCAGCTTGCGCTCGTCGTCCAATCGCGAGGCGGTGAGGCGGGTCTGATGCTTGAGTAGCGCTGCGGTGGTCGCACAAATGGTGTCTGCTTTCTCGGTATCATCGCCGCGAGAGAACTGTTCGAGGCGGATGCGCATATTGCGGTAGCGCTCCAGCGCCAGCTTCACCAACAGCACCATGGTGGGGTCGGCCTCGGTGAACACACGTTTGATAAAGTCCTTGGGGATGACCAGCAGCTCGACGTCTCTCAGCACCTTGGCGGTGGCCAAGCGGGTGCCGTCGTCGATCAGCGCCATCTCACCAATCAGATCGCCGGTGCGCGCCACGATAAACTGCACGCTGCAGTTGTTGACCTGGGTGGAGAGGCCTATCTCACCCTCGTTGATGATATAGGCGCAATCACCTACCTGCCCCTCAGTGAAAATGATGGAGCCGGCGGGTAGGGTTAATCGGTATCCTTCTGCGTCCAAGGCGGCGCCTTCCCTGTGGTGGAGACGCCCTAAGCATAGATCATCAGGCCGTGGGTGTTGCCAGATAGTGACGCCGTGGGGCACTTTTATTGGGGCGCTGCGCCGATTGGGGGATGGCTATTTTAGTGGGTAATTAAAGCGCCGCTGATTAGAATGCTGGCGGCTGAGGAGCCTTGCCAAACTGTTCCCCATAAGCCTTGATCAGCGCGGCGCCAGCGGCGTGATCCGTGCTGCCCTCGGCGTGCTCATGCTGTAATACCTCGAACACCCAGAGGACTTCAGGGTGGTTGAATTCCTGTGCCAGCTGCTTGTCGAACAGTTCTTGAAGTGAGATCTGGCCACCGAAAGCACCAAAGCCACAGCCCTTGCGGTACAAAAAAGGCTGCTCGGCCTTCTCCGCGTTGTAGCAGAGGATTTTGGGGAACTCGCCGTCGTGGCCGTCTTCCCAATCCTCTACAATACGGGCAATTTCCAAAAAAGGGTTGTTCGTCATGGCGTCGCTCTGGCTGGTTAACCGATTGGGTTAGTGTAAATGGCCGCTGAAGTTTATAGGATGTTAGTACATCTTACGCTAAGGCTTAATGCTCAACTTGGTTCATATTGAGGATGGCTAGTCTTGGTGTTCTTGTGCTCGCTAAACGCTATACAGGTAAGTAATTGACATGACTCGAGTCGCTTTTGAGTTGGCCGATTTATTGAGTGAATGCCGTGTGCAGGAGGCTTGTCACCGCTTGGATGGCAGTGCCTTGGGTCTGAAAGTCTTTGTGCCGCCTGAGCTGCAGAATAGGTATCCATTTAATGCCAGTGCCTATGTGTTCCTACAACAGTTACGCGCAGCTATCTGGGAATATGGGACGCTTGAATTTCCAGAGCTGGCACTCAATAAGGTTAACCACACCTTATGTCAGCGTGCGCCCAAGCAGCATGGTTATAGTACAAACCCTTATATGACCGGGAGCTGTCAGCATTTACACCAGGACACCCCCCCTTTCCCCACGGCTTTTTGGCTGGCAGAGGTACGCCGCTATTACGCGACCTGGGTAACCTCGCAACAGGGCGCGAGACGCTATGTTGAATACCTTAATGATAACCTCAGCGAAGGCCCGCAGACGGAGTTTGATGGCGAGCAGCTTGATGATGTCCACCGTGCACTCGTGCCAGAAAGTGTGATCAACGGCACGGGCCTGTTGTTTAATCATCAGCCTGGATTGTTGTTGATTGATAACAGCGAGCGACATCAGCTTTACCATGCGCGTACCTGCCAGTTCTCTGCTGTGCATCGAGATCCGGATTACGGCGGTGATGCGCCTATGTACGCCTATAACGAACAGGGTTTACTGCATTATATTGATCAGCTAGACAGCCGCAGAGGGGCTGATGACCGCTGCGCGGAAGACTTGCAGCAGGTGAAGGTCTTTCTCGCCGCAGAGCAAGGAATGACTTAAGCGGGCTGGGATCTTGTCTAGCGCCCCGTTGCCCTAGCGTATTAATTGATCAGCCGTAGCGCGATATAGGGGGAGAGGTTAAAGACAAAAATAGACAATTTAAACCCCGCCATAGCGCCATAGTGTAATTGTGAGAAGCCTTCGAGGTTAATGGGAAACCAGCGGTTATGGAGCCTGTAGAGCTGATCGCGAAAAGCCGCCAAGACGACAAACCAGCAGAGCAGTAACCCCGTATTGATCACGGTGCACCAGCCCAGGAAGGTTTGAAGTTGTTCAATATTCATCATCGTGAGGCTCGTATGGGTTTGCTGATTGTTCCTTTATGGTAGTCACGTTTGTTGAGCGCCGCCGCTGGTTAGCGCTCTGGCGACTGTCGCATTAAATCGACTGCGGCACTAAATTGAGGATCGCCGTAGATATGGCGCCCACAGGTCAAGAAAGTGTTCTAGTTGATTAATATTACAAAACCTCGGCCGATAGCGATGTATTGATAGACTCCCGGAGGGACGGACTTGTTATCTCGCACGTTTGCACGCCTAGCTGCTAAGCTCTCCTTTCTTGTTCTGTGCTTTTCTGCCGCCCAAGTATGGGGGCAATGCTCTGATGTGGATGCCAAGGCGGCGGCCGATGCAATAGCGCTGGACCTCTATAAGAAAGGCAGTGTCTTTCGCGGTGCGGTTGTCCATACTCGTCACCACCCATCCGGCAATAAAGAGGTTGTCAGCTATGTGAAAGTTGGCGACAAACACTACACGCTGGTCAGTCTGGTGTTTGAGGATTGTAGGGCTGAATTTCGAAAACGTACACGCCGCGCACGTTAGCGTGTGTTACGAAGAAGGTGAAGGCTTTCTATATTGACGCGAAGCCAGAGTCTGTTAGCAAAGATTAAACTACTCTGTAACTCGCTGCCTGATTTATGGTTCTAGCTACAGAGAAATTCCTCGTATGCTCGCTGGCGTAGTGCAAGGTGATGTCAGTAGCAAGTGATGCATGACTAGAGTGAGAGTGAGTAAATATGGGGGAACTGGATCAGCTGGCAAGGGCGCTGGAGGACAAATCGACCTCGCGTCAAACATTGTTGGAAACGATTTGTCGATCGACGATTAAGCTGATACCCAATGCTAACCTGATCAGTTTGTGGGTATTTGAAGAAGGCGCGACACAAATTAGAAGTTTGATTAACTTTGATGCCTCAGCGGATAGCTTCAGTGACAATATGGTGTTGGCCAAAGTGGATTTCCCTCCCTATTTTGAAGCGATCTTAGAAGAACAGCTGGTCGTAGCCTCCGATGCTAGGCGGGCACGGGCTACGGCCTGCTTTACTGAATCCTATTTTGAACCACATGATATCCATTCACTGCTCGACTTCATTTTGCACAAAGACTTTAAGCCGGTTGGTGTGGTTTGCTGTGAGAGCAAAGGAGAGATGGTGCAATGGAGCGCAAAAGATATTGAGTCGATTGGGGCCTTGTCGGCGATGATTTCTTTTTTCTTCGACATATAGGGCAGTGTATGATGCGGTCTTACATAAGCAGTCCGTTAAAGGTAGGCGTGTATGAGTTTTACAGAGGTGGTGGCTAGCGTTCTCGCGCAGAGGCCAGACTTTAAAAAGGCAGCGGGTGTTGCGCCGGGTAAATCTTGCGACGACGTACCGTCGCCATTGGCGCCTATCTATGCCTCAGTCGACGGTACTGTGCAGGAGACAGAGTTTCAAACTGCCGTCGACATTGTGCCAGGTTTTCGGTTGATACATCGCCGGGAACTCAAAGAAGAGATTGCTCTGTTTCATCAAACCTATAGTGGAATCGAAGATTTCATACCTTTTCTAGCCGATGGTTCATCCTGCTATATTGCACTTAACGACACCGATGGCAGTGTGGTACGGGTAGCCCAGGAGTATGGGCTGAGTCGTGTTGCGGCCAACCTCGATGATTTCTGGGCGACGGTCTTGGCGTGTTATCAAGAGGGCGCCTATTTTCTTGATGACGAAGGTTTTCTCGATTACGACTTTGAAGGCGAGGGTGATATTGGCCTGAGAATTAACCCCGATTGCAGCTATTGGTCAGAATAGTGTTTTTAAGTATCGTTTGTCCCTAGCCGGTTGTTGCTAGCAGGCGTAATGCGATGTCGGTATGACGCTCAGGGTTTCGAAATCAATAAAGCGTGCGCAGCTATTGAGCATCACCGAGCCTCGTTCATTAAGTAGGCCGTCGTCTTTCTCTCCCGTCTCAGTAAAGGCATCAAAAAAGGTATGAGCGCAGTTCATAGCTTCTGGCGGGAAGTGTTCTTCCACCACGGCGTCGAAAGCCGGTGCTCCGTCCGTGAGTGCTTTTACAATTAAGTTTTGGGTGTAAGCGAACGTGGACTGTGTGTCTATGGCTATTTGGGTATGGCTTTGGTGCCAAATGTTCAGCCACTCCTCGCGGCTTTGTGTGTCTGGTTTTTTGAAGAAGGCTATCTGATTCATACCATGGCTACGCTGACCGGTAACAATGGGGTGTTGTGTGTTAACGATGGGCACTGATTCACTGACGAGGTAGGCGTGGCACTTTGCCACACCGCCTTCGATGATGGCTTGCTGCTTATCTCGGTAGATATGGCTGTCGAGCCACAGGCTAATGACGCCATCCATCATCGGCTGGGTATTTTCCTGACGCAAATTACTCGCTGCAGCGACCGCCTCATCACTGAGAGAAACCTGAAGTTGTTGTACTCCACTGCTGAGCAGGGCTCGGCTCATCTCACCAAGCACCAAGGTTTTGAAGTCAGCCTTTGACTGCTCAGCTGGCTTCCAGATGGCGTAGAGTAACTTTTCCATGGTGCAGTCCTATGTCAGTGTCGAAGTCTTATGGTTATTGATTATTTATCCAGCGAGGATAAATAGGTTCTGATCTCTTCAATACGTTGGCGGTTAGCGCCTAGGTCTGAATGGCCAATTCGTGAGGCGGACCTGACAGCAATTAGATTGTCAGCGGGGCGCTTTTCAAACTCCACATCATCGGTAAAACGCATGATGAGAGTCGTCGCTTCGGCTTTTAGGTAGTTGTCCTGCTGTTCGATCAAGGCAAAGCGCGGTGTCTGCTGGATGTAGGCTTTGAGAGCGGCCCAGCTTTCGTCTAGGGACGCTTTCGGCTGTATGGCGTCAATCTGGTGCTGCTCGGTTTGGCTGTCGCTGCTGACGCAATTGGGGGAGCTGGGGCAGTCCGCTAGATTACTGGCGAGACTCAAGGACGATGTTAATGCGAGTGGCAGTAGCGAACCAAATAATAAGCCTAGCTGTAGTTTCCGTGTCTGCATGGCGGTTCTATCCTTGTGTCGGTAAGTCATTATGTTGGGTTGAGAGGCACAAGTTTGCATGGCGCGCTCGCAGGTTAAACGTCTAAGGTAGCGACTTTCACTCAGTCTGGGAAGTACCTTACTCGGTAGGCTACTGGTCTTTACGCAGATTTACCTTAGCTCTGGCTGGGATCGCTTGAAAATACTATCAGTGCCCGCATTACTCTATATTCTGTTACCAGTCTAACTGGTGAGCCCACCGCTGAAGTGACCTCCTATGTCGAACGCCCCGCAAACATCCGCTGCTGTGACCGAAAAGGATCCGCATAAGAGTGATAGCGATATCAACCCCGCAGAAGAGACTGCTGCCGAGGGGAGCGCTAAAGGCCTGTCGGTGCTGATGGCGCTCTGGCAATTTATGAGGCCCTATAAAAAAACCTTGGTCGGGGCCAGTATTGCCCTAGTGTTGACGGCGGGTATTACCTTGTCTATTGGTCAGGGTGTCAGACTGCTCATCGATGATGGCTTTGTCGCCCAGTCAAGTGAGGCCTTAGCCAACGCCGTGCTGGTGATTATGGGTTTGTCGCTGTTAATGGCGCTGGGCACCTACACGCGTTTTTATCTGGTTTCTTGGCTGGGTGAACGCGTGGTCGCCGATCTGCGAAAATCAGTGTTTGATCATATTATCACCCTGCACCCCAGCTATTTCGAGACCAACCGCAGCGGCGAAATCATGTCGCGCCTGACCACAGACACCACCCTGCTGCAGAATATCATCGGTTCCTCTTTTTCGATGGCGTTGCGCAGCTCGCTGACGTTTGTAGGTGCCTTGATTTTATTGCTGGCGACCAATCTAAAACTCAGCCTTATTGTGCTGGTGGGTGTGCCCTTGGTATTGCTGCCGATTCTTTTGTATGGGCGCCGTGTACGTAAGCTTTCCAAAGCGAGCCAAGACTCTATTGCCGATGTCGGCAGTTACGCCGGTGAAATTATTCAACACATAAAAACCGTGCAGAGCTATACCAGGGAGCAGCACGAGAGTGCGGCCTTTGGCGGCGAGGTCGAGAAGGCGTTTCAAGTGGCCAAAAAGCGCGTGCGTCAACGCGCGCTGTTAATAGCCATCGTTATTCTACTGATGTTCGGTGCGGTCAGTGGTTTGCTCTGGGTTGGCGGCAACGACATGTTAGCCGGACGCATGAGTGGCGGAGATCTAGCGGCGTTTGTGTTTTACGCCCTTATGATGGCTTCGGCGGTCGCAACCATTTCTGAGGTCTATGGTGAGCTGCAGCGCGCCACCGGAGCAACGGAGCGTTTAGTGGACCTGCTGAATGTCGAATCGTTGATTCCTATGTTGGCGCCGTCAAAAACTCAGACCGCCCCTGCGGCTCAATCACAATTGAGCTTTGAGGAGGTTGATTTTCACTACCCGTCGCGACCCGATCAACCTGCCCTGAAGGGGTTAGACTTGTCGGTTGCACAGGGTAAGAGTCTGGCACTGGTTGGCCCATCGGGGGCGGGTAAGTCGACTGTGCTGGAGCTGCTGCAGCGTTTTTATGATCCCAGCGCGGGGCGTATCGTGCTGAACGGGGTGGATATTCGCCAGTTGGATACGGCAACTCTGCGGACGCAGTTGGCGGTGGTGCCTCAGCAGCCTGCGTTGTTCACCAATGATGTCTGGTACAACATCCGTTACGGCAAGCCGGAGGCGACCGATGAACAGGTTATCGAGGCGGCCAAGGCGGCCCATGCGCACGATTTTATTATGCAGCTCCCGGAGGGCTACAGCAGCTACCTGGGTGAGCAGGGCGCACGTTTATCAGGTGGTCAAAAACAGCGTCTAGCCATTGCCCGTGCGATTCTGAAAGACCCGAAAATACTCTTGCTGGATGAGGCGACCAGCGCACTGGACGCTGAGAGCGAATACCATGTGCAGCAGGCGTTGGAAGCTTTAATGAAAAACCGCACGACGATTATTATCGCCCATCGCCTAGCCACCATCCTGCACGCCGACTCTATTGCTGTGTTGGATCAGGGGCAGCTGGTGGCGCAGGGCAAACACGCTGAATTACTGCAGAGCTCGACGCTCTACAAACGCCTAGCCGACCTACAGTTTCAGTCGCTGAGCTAGGCACAGGGCGCTGTTTGTTACTGAGTGATGAACAGCGCCGCAAGCTGATCACCCCTTCGCCCATGAGGTTAATGATAAAGCCCTCGCGCGCCATGCGCGCCACGGTGATCCGACCGGTACCAAAGACGATGGCGTTGGATGCGGTGGCCATAGAGATTGCCAGCATAAAAGTATGCGTTACTGGGTAACCAGCATAACCACCACCGAAATTATCACGGCGCCCATGAGGTTAATGATAAAGCCCTCGCGCGCCATGCGCGCCACGGTGATCCGACCGGTACCAAAGACGATGGCGTTGGATGCGGTGGCCATAGAGATTGCCAGCATAAAAGCATGCGTTACTGGGTAACCAGCATAACCACCACCGAAATTATCACGGCGCCCATGAGGTTAATGATAAAACCCTCGCGCGCCATGCGCGCCACGGTGATCCGACCGGTACCAAAGACGATGGCGTTGGGCGCGGTGGCTACCGGCAGCATAAATGCACAGCTGGCCGACCATGCGGCGGGCAACATCAACAGCATGGGGTCGACCTTGGCGCCGAGTGCCGCTGCCGCAAGGATGGGCATCAGCAAGGTGGTGGTGGCTGTGTTACTGGTGATTTCGGTGAGAAAGGTAACGCCCAGCGAAATCCCCAGTACCAGCAACCAGGGCGGCAGTTCAGCAAGTGCGCCTAGCTGCTCGCCGAGCGACTGCGACAGACCCGTACTGGAAAATGCCTTCGCCAGCGCGATACCGCCTGCAAATAAAATTAACACGCCCCAGTGAATTTGACTGGCCTCGTGCCATGTCAGCAGTCGACCGCCTTTTGCATCGGATGTCATCGCCAGTGCAATCACGGCACAAAACGCCACCGAGGCGTAGTTGGCCGTGGTCAAATCAAGCCAGCTTTTCCAGCCGCCAAACGGTTCGCTCAGGGTCATCCACGCCAGAGCGGTGAGCACAAAAATAAACAGCACGCGCATTTCTTCCGCTCGCCACGGGCCGCTGCACGGCAGGTCAATAGCTGTGTGGCTGTCGAGTTTTCGAGTTAGCCACCAAGCGCCCAGCGGCAGCAGTAACGCGACCACCGGCAGCGCCTTTATCATCCAGTCAACAAAGCTGATGGTGTGGCCCGTGGCGTCGCTATAAACCTGTAAAAAAATAATATTCGGCGGCGTGCCAATCGGTGTGCCGAGGCCGCCTATACTGCCCGCGTAGGCAATGCCCAGTAGTAATGGCACAGCGAGTGGGTTGCTGTGATCGGTGGGGTTTCGCGTTTTTTCCAGTACCGCCAACGCCACCGGTAGCAACATCAGCACAGTGGCGGTGTTAGAGATCCACATGGACAACAGGGCTGAGGCCAGCATAAAACCGATGACCAAACGTCGCTGACTAGTGCCGCCACAGAGGTTGACCATGGCCAGCGCAAGGCGCCGATGCGCGCCGCTTTTTTCCATGGCCTTGGAGAGCATGGCGCCACCGGCGAGTAATAATATCAGTGGGGAGCCGTAGGCCTGGGCTACCTGCTGGCCATCGAGTATGCCCAGCAGTGGAAATACACCGAGGGGAATCAGCGAGGTGATCGGAATAGGTACCGGCTCAAACACCCACCAGAGTGTGCAGACTACCGTGAGGCCTGCGGTGAGACAGGCTGGATTTTGCCAGCCCTCTAGATGCATAGCGTAGCCGAGAATTAAACCCAGCAACGGGGCCAGCCAAAGCAGTTGTTGGGTGTAGCGATGATAGGGCGCGCGCGGGCGTGAATCGGTGATGAGTGTGTCTGACAAAATGGCGTCCAATCTTAGGGTTAAGGCGTGTTGCCCAATATCTCTGGTGACAAAGGTTACTGCAAGAGCTCAACGGGGGAAAGCCCGCGTCATCCACTCTGAAGCGCCCGAGGAGGATGTTGTTATGGGTGATAAACAATTTCGAACGCCCTGGTCAGATGACCAGAATGTTGTAATGAATACGCCATGGGCTGCCGCAGCTATTAGTAGAGTTATGGTTTTTCATGAGTATTTATTACTCGTTTTTTTAAAAGTGTGACGATTTTTGTGCAATGTTAAATACCCCTACTTTGGGTGGTGACTTATGGTCAAAGTTGTATCAGTATGCGCTCACATAGCATGTCATAGGACTGTGCACAGGTAGTGATGGCACCGCTGCCAGCGCTTAGTCCTATTACATTCTGAGGGCAGTACCATGACCACTACCATTCCTAATATCGTTATTGTCGGCGGCGGCGCCGGGGGCTTAGAGCTGGCAACACAGCTTGGGCATAAACTGGGAAGAAAAAAACGCGCCAATATTTTATTAATCGATAAAAACCGCAGTCACATCTGGAAGCCGCTGTTGCACGAAGTGGCCACCGGTTCACTCGATGCTAACCTCGATGGGGTGGTCTACTCAGCCCATGCGGCAAAGCACGGTTATCAGTTTCAACTGGGATGTTTTTGTGGACTGGATACAGAGAGTAAAACACTGACACTTGACGCACAGACCGATGACGCTGGACAGTTAATGCTGCCTGAACGGCAGGTCCGTTACGATCGACTGGTTATTGCGGTGGGCAGCGTCAGCAATGACTTTAATACCGAGGGTGTGCAGGACCACTGTTTCTTCCTCGATTCGCACAAGCAGGCGGAGCGTTTTCATCACTCACTGTTGAATAATTTTACCCAGGTGCATCAATCGGGTGGTGACAGCTCGCTGAAAATTTCGATTGTTGGCGCGGGTGCAACGGGGGTTGAATTATCGGCTGAGCTGTATCATGTGGCTGACCTGCTGAAGGTTTATGGTTTGAGTAACATGACCGCTAACCAATTGACGATTAACCTGTTGGAGGCGGGGCCGACTATTTTACCCGCGCTGCCGAGCCGTATTTCTGTGGCTGCCAGGCGCGAGCTGAATGAACTGGGTGTAAATGTTTGTGAAAATACACGCATTAAACAGGCGACGACCGCTGGATTTATTAACGCCGACGATGAGTTGATCGAATCGGACCTGATGGTTTGGGCCGCGGGTGTCAAAGCGCCTGATTTTATTAAGAATCTCGATGTGTTTGAACTTAATCGCGCCAATCAAATTATCGTCAAACCGACCTTGTTGAGCACCGTGGACGACGATATTTTTGTGCTCGGTGATTGCTGTGCGTGCCGTCTCGGCGATGACAAGTGGGTGCCTCCGCGTGCTCAGTCTGCACATCAGATGGCGGAGTCTGTGGAGAAAAATATTATCCGCCAGCTCGATGGCCAGCCGCTAGAGGATTACCAGTACGTGGACTATGGCTCGCTGGTAAATTTGGCGCGTTTCAGTACCGTGGGCAGCTTGATGGGTAACCTGTCGAAAAACAGCATGTTTATCGAAGGGCGCATTGCCAAGCTCGTTTATATCATGCTCTACCGCATGCACCAGCGGGCTATTCACGGCACCGTGCGAACCATTGGTTTGTGGTGTGCCGAGAAAGTCATGCGCATTGTTAGGCCGCGTATGAAGCTGCACTAGGTAGCGATCTTGTAGGCATTTAAAAGCCGCGCCTCCCGTGAAAAGGGGCGCGGCTTTTTTGTGTCGGGAGCATACAGCTGAGCTTAGCGCCCAGCTTCGTATTAATCGTTGTCGTCGGCGAGTTCGGCCACCAGCATGCTGGTGATAATTAACAGCGCGCCGAGCCACGCCATGGTCGTCAGGACTTCATCGAGCAGCCAGTAACCACCGAGGGCAGCAAACAGGGGCTCGGTGGCAAAAATCAGCGCCACTCGCCAGGCCGCCATGGTCTGCTGGCCGATGGTTTGTGCAACATAGGCGAGCCCTGTACCAAGTATTCCGCCGACCAATATAGCCAGCCATGCGGTCGCGCTCGCAGCATGATCGCCCAGTAATATTGGCATGACGCTGGCGAGTGAATCGGCCTCCCACCAACACGCCGCCAACGCGCTTAGCAGAGTTACCGTGATGAACTGTATTTGGGTTAATGCCAGCGGATTGACCTGACGCGCGTAGACACCTGTGTAGACTATGTGAATCGCAAAGGCGAAGGCGCAGCACAGCACCCACAGTTCACCACGACCAAAGCCATCAATACCGCCGGTTAACAGCAGCGTGCCTACGGTTGCCATGGCGACGCCCAACCACACATACCAGTGCTGGGGTTGCTTGAGCCATAACCACGCCGTAACGGGCACCAGCACAACATTAAGGCCGGTAATAAAGCCGCCGTTGCTGGCACTGGTGTATTGCAGGCCCACCGACTGGGTGGCAAAACCTGCGAACAGGAGTAACCCCAGCACAATGCCGTGGTGCAGGGTCGCGCGATTCATGTGTGGTTTTAGGCTCTGACGACTGAGCAAGCAGTAGACGCTAAGGGTGACTATGGCGATGAAAAAGCGCAGCCCATTAAAGGTATTGGGCCCCAGCGACTCCAATGCCTGGTGAACCAAAGCAAATTCAATACCCCAGACAAAGCTGACGAACAGCAGTACCCAGCCCCAAGTGTGAGATGACTTGAACATAAATGATGCAATCCGTGTATATGGCGTGGGGTAGGTTAAATCAAGGCTGTTTGATATTTTTTAACAAGTGTAAATGTTTTTTTACAAATAACAATCGGTGCCTGCTCTAGACGAGACAGTGGGGGGGCAGCGATGGCAATAAACCCCACTCAGCAGCAATCGAGCTGCAGCGAGATGAGGCCGCGCTCTTATCTAGGCCCTAATGGCACGGGTAGGAGGTGAACGCTCCAAATAAAGCGCGTGTTTAACGCTTTCAGTTCAGACAAGCGCTTCGGCGCGAACTTTCAGCGCTGAAGCAATGGCATCAAAGCCGTCTTTGATCCATTGCCCCTGTGATTTCATCGCCAAACCGGTCATTAACCCCTTAAAGCTATCGGTGGTGTGATAGCGACAGCGCTGTTCATCAATGACCTCGATGTACTGATCACGTCTGGCTTCGAGCAGCCAGCGGTGCCCCATGGCCATTCCCCAAGATAGCTGCTGCTCTGGCTCGATCAGCTTGAGGTACTCGCGCTGCATCATCAGTTCGCCCGCTTTTTTGGGTTTGGGCTTGGGCAGGTAGAGGTCGACGGGTGCGCCCAGGCTGAGGTCCGATTCGACCTTAACGGTGAAGGGGTTCCATTCAGGGTAGCTCGACAGGTCGGTGAGTACCTGCCAGACCAGCGAAGCGGGGGCTTCGATGGTGACCGTGTGTGAGGTGACGACGGCTTTAGGGTTTTGCATGTCTAGGCTCCGTATGGTTAACGGTGAGTTATAGCTTCACGCTAACAGGCGGCAGCGGGCGGGCACTAGCGGCATTACCTTTCTTTGGTTTGTTCAGTTTGTGTGGCTTGCAGGTATTCTCGGTCTTTTATGCTCGGGTATGGCAGTGGCTGCGCAGGACTCAGTGCACAAGCGCCTATGCATCATTTATTGTTTTAAAAGGTAAACCCTCGGCGTCCTTGGCCGATAGCCTGCTATCGGTCTTCGTTGCGCCCTGGGAGAAAGCCCGCGGCTGTTGATGGGCTATGCTTTAGGGCGTCTCGCCTAATCAATTCAATAGGGAGTGCCTGTGCGCAGAACTCAACTCTACACGCTGGTCGTCAGCGTGGTGCTGGTCGTCGACCTGGCACTGCATCAATTTTTTGACAGTCTATGGTTGTTGCTGCTGCGCGATGCGCTGTTGATAGGCGCTTTGTATATGGGGGCCTGTAAGGTCGCCTCGGTACGCATTGGATTGTTGCATGAGAAAGTTGACCAAATATTACAGGGTGGAAAGATTAATCTAACCGCCAAATTTGGCGCCGATGTTCCCCCTGAAATCACCTCACTGGCACGTGAGTTAAATCGCCTGCTGGCACGTATTGAGGAGGCGGCGGAGCAATCCATGTCCGCCGCATCACGTTTGATTCCGATGTCGGAGGAATTGGCCGATAGCTATAACGACACCACCCAGAGCGCTCTTATGCAGAGCAATTACTCCCAGAGTGTGATGGCTGGCATGAAAGTGATGAGTGAAAAATCCGATGCCGTGACCACCCGTACAAAAGTGATTGCCGAACAATTAACGGAGGGTACGGAGGCGGTAGATAATTGCCAAATCTCGATGAACAATACCAACCAAGTGGTGACTGAACTTAATGGACACATGCTCGAAGCCGAGTCGGCGCTGGCGCAACTGCAACAGGAAAGTGATCAAATAGGCTCCATTGTTGAGGTGATTAACAGTGTCGCCGAGCAGACCAATCTACTGGCGCTCAATGCCGCGATTGAAGCCGCAAGAGCTGGTGAGCAGGGACGAGGTTTTGCCGTGGTCGCCGATGAGGTGCGTTCACTGGCGACGCGCACACGGGAGTCCACCGATGAGGTGAGGTCCATGCTTGAGCGTGTGCAGGCGCGCACTAAAACAATGACCGGTGTTATGGAAAAAAGTGGTGAAGCTTCACAGGCCACGTTGGAGCAAGTTTCCTCTGTGACCGAGCGCTTGGGTGAGCTGGCCAGCATCATGGGGCAGGTCAGTGAATCCGGAAAGGTGATTGGCACCCTGGCATCCGAGCAGCATCAAGCCTCAGCCAATGCGCAGAGCTCAGTGGATGCGCTCAACACCATGAGCGTCGATGGACTGGAGAGTTCGCGCCTGCGCCCGCTCACCAAAGAGGATCTAGAGAATGTTGCATTGCAGCTGAAGGAGAGACTCTCCATTATCGTGACCGCAAATAACCCGTGGTATACGGGGCGTCGTGAAAAGGCGCGCCTTAAGTCCGTGGACCAAACCTCCACTGCGAGTGACGATGCCGAGCTGTTCTAGGGCACCTTGCACCTGGATATATGAGGCACCGCTGAGCGCTAATGCCATTTTCAGTGGTGCTCTAGTCACAGACAAACTCCTCGGACTTGTCTGTGACATAGAGGTGTCCACCGTTGTTGATTCTGAGCAGTAGTATGTCTTGCCTCTTGCCTCTTGCCTCTTGCGCTGAAGTTAATCCACGAGGGATCACTGATCGCACAGCTTAAGCTTGATGGATAGCCCTGTGGGCGGCGGGTAGTAAACCCCTGCTGTCAGTAACTTTCGCCTTCATTTAACGTCATTAATTTATTCATCTCCGGCTCCTATCTCGCTCTAGGCATCATGCATTGACCTGCCAGCCTTTTAACTCTGCTTCATCTGATTTTCCAAGAATCCACAGTTTCTGTGGATAAGTGTGTGCATGACTTCCGCAAAGGGCTCTCTAGGCAGCGATATTAGGGGGGGGGTGTTAGGTTGGTCAAAAAACAGCCACATATAAATAAAGTCGTTTATTTTCAATAGGTTACATGAAGGTAACAGGCGTAAAATACAATTATTAAATACGCTGAATTAAATTCAGGCGTGTCAATGGTTTTTGTGGAAAAGTTTGTCAGGTTA
>Ga0209081_1000760_pt1 | contig 19460 bp, 12 predicted proteins | sample GOMGulsemesocosm_4_FD_184636 | JGI IMG/M metagenome (GOLD analysis project Ga0209081, IMG submission 184636) | Methane-oxidizing microbial communities from mesocosms in the Gulf of Mexico - GOM15B Gulf of Mexico (SPAdes) (version 2) | ecosystem: Environmental > Aquatic > Marine > Cold seeps... | reverse complement strand
TACAAATAGACATTGTTGCTCGTTTTTTAAGGTGTTTATTCTCACAAAAGTCTGTAAGGGCTTGGCTCTTGCCTACCGCTCCATGAAATACTTTTCTAAATTGTGTGGTTAATATCAACCAGTTTTCAGCGCTTATGTTTAATCGGTTTAATATGGGTTGTTGACTGTTATCAATATAGCCGCGTTTATCTTCTCGAATACAGCGACCTGTTAGCTCAACCAGTTGAACATAGTCTTGCAGGTTAAAAGGTAAACCTGTGGGTATTTCTTTTCTAGGATCACCAACAAATGCTTGTAGGTTTGTTGGTTGTTTACCATGAACGGCAGCCTTGATACGCAGTTGAATACTGGTGTGGTTTGATTCTTCTGGGGTTTTCGCCATGTTAGCTCTGACAGGGTTTAAGTCAACATAAGCCATACAAGCGGCAAGTGCGGCTTCATCAAGCAATGCTTGTGATTTAAAACGTCCTTCCCAAAATCTGCCAGTACAATTATCTTCTACATTCGATTTTCTGGCAATGGTTTCATTAAAAATACGCATAAACCAACTAATATCCATTAACCGTTGGCGGTAAACTGCTACGGTTTCTGCTAGCATTTTTTGCAAAGGCTCAATGAGTGTTTCACCACGCAAGTATTGTTGCGTAATTAATGTACCTTTAAATAATTGATGCCACCGGGTGATAACTTCATGCATTGACCATGACTTAGCTTGTTCAGTATCTACAAACAAAACAATGTGAGTATGATTACTCATGACCGCATAAGCACAAATATCAATAGCGAATATTTCACCCAGTGCTAATAGCTTATCTTCAACCCATGCGCGACGGTGTTCATAACTCATCCCTGTTGCTTTATCTTCACCGCATAAAAACGCTCGACGAACACAGCGTGAAACGCAGTGATAATACTGGGTGTCAATTAAACTAATTTGTTGCTTTCTTGGTGTTGCCATCATAAATCCCTTTAATTTTGTTGATAGTTTAACCATAGATCATAAAGTGATTAATTTCCATTTGAGTGGCTGTCCGTTATACTACGCAAAGAGCATGGCCTAACGCAACAAGCAATGGCTGATGCTATTGGTATTCATGTGACACAGGTGAAACGCTATGAGGCTGGCTCTGCTCAGCCATCACTAGAGATCATTAAAAAGATTGCCACCACGTTCAATACAACGACTGATGCGTTGATTTTTGAGGAAGGTGAGCGGCAGCTAAATGAAGATTTACAGCTTAAGTTTGAGGCGATTCAGCAAATGGATGAACAAGATCAGTTAACCATAAAATCGTTGCTTGAAGGGATGATCTTAAAGCATCAAGCTAAACAGATGTTAAGCAGCTAAGGAAAAATAGCCGCTCACAAAAAAGCCAAGGCAGTTGTGAAATTAACTGCTTTGGCTTTTTGCATTTTTTTATTTAATAAATGAAAAATCAATAATTAAATGAGAGATACTTTCATTTGTTACTGACCCTTTTTATTTAAATAATAAAAGCCTTACCCGTTATTTTTTTGATTAAACTCATGTACAGCATACCAAAAAGAGCAAATAATACTTAAAGGCACTATCCACAAAGTTACCTCTACAAGCCCTGAGATTGAAAAATTTGATAAATCACCGTTCATAATTACTTTGAAAAAAGCAATAAAGTAAATGGCTAAAATAATCCCTATTGAATATATCTTTGTATCTTTCATTATTGTTTTATTATCTAAATAGCTTTTAAGCTTATTTAAAATTTTCATTAAAATTTATCCTTCACATCATTAGACACTTTCTCATTAACAACATTTGAAACTGTTCCTGAAACAACCCCTTCAATTGATTTAGTCATTGAATTCGCTTCTTTTCCAGCAGCACTAAAAGCGCTCGCCACTTTTTGCCCCGCAGCAGCTCCTGTAGCCTTTCCTGGCCCAGTGACGCTTAATACAGCACCAATAGCAGCATCTTGAGTTATTTGTTGAGAAGTATTTCCATCAATTGAGCTATTAATTGCTGATGATCCTCCTCCCGCTGTAGCTGCGGTTCCAGCAACAACCATTGAGGCAGCCCCTTTTTCTACAGCTGAGGCTGTCGCCGTGAATGCTCCTTTATAGACAGAAGATACTCCACCAGTAATAGCACCCGCAGCAGCACTCACACCAACTTTTCCCCAATTGATATTTTCAGCTCCGCCAATTTTTTGTGCGGCTATTTCAGCAACAGCACCGATAGCAGCACCTATAATTGCTTGTAAAAATTCTCCATCAGGATCTGTATATTTATAAGGATTATTATTCACATATAAATAACGATTAAATGACATTGGATTCGAAGCCGTAAAACCAACCGGATCATTCGAATAGAAACGCCCGATAACTGGATCATAGTATCGTGCCTGCATATAAGTAAGGCTCATGTCATTATCGTAAACATGCCCAGTATAAGTGACTTCGTCGTTCTGAGTGCTTGGAGCTTCAGGTTGGCCAAACGGCGTGTAGTGATAGCGCTTAGTAACAACACCCGCATTGTTTGATTTGGCTACTACTGAGCCTAAATGATCTGTATGTAAATAATTAACTTCTGCTTGAGCTAAACATGAACTTACTAAAGTAAACAAATAAATAAAAGCTATAAACTTACTTTTAATATTCAATCGATATTTCATAATGAATCCCTTATCTCAACTTAATCTCTGTTGTAAATCCAAATTGGTTTAATGTAACGCCAAGCACTATTACCACTGTCGTTTTCGATTCTCACTCTAAGAAACAACTTTTTATAATCGGTCAGTTTTAAATCATATTCAATAACTGTTTCATGTGAATATTTAGGCACCAAGCCTTCAGATATTAGATTCAAATCACCCGATGTGGTATTTGTATAAGTGGAGTACTGTTGCCAAGTTCCATTACCTGATGCTCCTAAATCAATACGGTATTCGAGATATAAATTTTCTCCACTCAATAACGGATCCCAACTTATAGTTATAATGTAGTCATTATCCAGGTTTAGACTTACCCATATCTCAGTTTGTTCTGAGTTATAGAGCGGGATATGGGTGTTTCCCATTCTTAATGCGTTTATTGGTTGAGGAGGACCAGTCTCTGGCGAGCTGCTTCCAATGATATTCTCAGCCACAGGACGGTTACCAAGGTAGATTTGATTTATTTGAACTCCATTAGCTTTCACCTTATGTAATAATTTTCCATTATGCCCATAAATAAAGTAACTCTTTTTACCATTTAATGTTTTAGCAACTCGTTTATCTTGCCCATCATAGATAAAAGACAAGTTCTTTCCCGATTTACTGCTACTAGTAGTATGTTGCGCAAGGTTATAAGTAAAGTTTTGACGACCATTGTTTTTAACATTTCCACGAGAGTCATATGTGAAATCATATGCATAACTACCGTTTGTCCCATTAAGACGTTTATTACTGTCATAAGAGTAAGTGATAGCTTGATTACCTATTTTATAATAAGTAATGTTACTCATAGTGTCATAGTTAATATGACCTGCTCCCATAAAGCTGTCACGGATTGTATCTAATCGGTCTAGTCCATCATATGTTAAATCAAGATCATAAAATCGATTTTGGTCGTCTCGTAAGTAGGTCATATTCTTATTGGCGTCAAAATCTAAGTAGTGGTCAATAGCTATAGCATTGCCTTTCTGGTCGTAGATGTTTTTTGGCATACCACTAGTACGAAGTTCTGTAGTATGAACAAATCCATTTCCATACTTGAAGTTTTTTATTGTCCCATTAGCTGCGTAATTGACATTCGTAGCATAATTGCCAGCTTGGGTAGGTTGTCCAAACGAATTAGGGGCAAGTGTAATAATCTCACCATTGGGATACCCAATACTATTCAAATTTTTGAGAGAATCGTACCCATAACTTAATCTAAAACTTTGACCATCTAAGCTTACAAATTCATCCTCAAGCAACCCTGCACTATTATATTTATAAGAATTAGTAACAAGACCAGCTGTTATATTTAAAAGCCTATTATCCTTGTCGTAAAACATATACTTGTCGGGTGTGGTATCACCATAATCAATAGTTTTTATATTTCCATGATAATCATATGTATATTTAACTTTATCAATATCGGATACAACGAAGTCACACTCAGAAAGAGAATTTGATATAGAGCTACCAGATGCCAACCATTCATTTTCTCCCAATTTGTTATACTGCATCGCTTTATTCCCTATATCGGGACGTACAACTTTACAAAGTTGTTGATGGTTATCATATACTCTATGTTCCGTTAGACCGCCTTGACTAACGCTTACAAGGTTATTAAAAATATTATATTTACTTTTGGTAGTTACACCTTCTGGCGAAGATATACTAATTGGAAAAGATGCATCAGGGTAACCAAATGCCAAGTATTTTTGGCTAGTTATATTCCCTTTATTATCCGTAATAACATGAGTATTTTCTCGATGATACTTATGCGATATACTTCCGACTAAGGTATTATCGTCATCTAATGTTATTCTTCCTAAAACATCATATTGATAGTTAGTTTTGTAAGGAGTCGTTGAACTATTACTAGCCTTACTTTGAAGAGTCATTCGATTTAATGCATCATAACTTTGTCGGATATACCGACGAGTACCTATATCCATTTTATCCAACGATTGCTCAACATTCTTTCGGTAAAAACTATCATAATAATTAACCAGAGATAAATTTCCTGTCGTTATACTTTGTTTTAACATTCCATTTTGAACATAAGAAACCCCATCACTTCCAATAGTTTTACCATAAGTTATCGTAGTATTATCCCACTCACTAGAGCAAGGAGTAATATCGGTGAGTCTATTCAACTTATCATATTTATATTGATTACAAACCTTACCTTCAAAATCTTGTTCCGATGAAACTAACCCATCGTCATTCATGTATCTATATGAATATTGGTATTGGTTAGTATATTTGGAGGTAGTTCGTTTGAATCGCTGTGGTTTTCCACGTTTATAAGTGTCTATTTCTATCCAACGATTTACATCATTGAATTCAATCCGTTGAGGAACCCCTTTATGAGAGCCTCTTACCAAGTACTTTGCATAACGTTTAATTAAACGACCATAGCTAAAAATATTTTGAGGTAATCCTTTATAGTCGCTAGCATCACTATAATAGGCAATTCTACGGACTTCTTTATAATTACTATCTTTGTTAGAAACATGACTGCTAGTTAATTTGTTTAATACCCAAAACTTTTTACTATGAGAGTAATAGTCCACTGTGTATTTTTCATATTCGTTGAAACTATTCCATTCATGAGTTTTCTCTGGTATTCCATATACATTAAAATTAGAAAACTCACGAAAATAGGAGTCTACACCATCGGGAAAAAAGAGTTTTTCCGTTTCTTTTACTAGTCTAGCTTGACCACAGCTTAACTCTTGCGTTACGGCAAACCTAGTGCAACCAACTTCTCCCAGCTTTTTATAGACCCAATTATTTGTTTTTTGATAAACTTTACCCTTACTATCAAACACTTCTACTTTTAGAAGTTGATTATTTAAAGAATATAAGCCAGAATCCCCATTACCTTCATTATTGACTACACGTTTAAAAGTATATTTATTTTTTTTATAAATATTAGGTGCATTTATTGTTTTTGTTACTTCACTTGCAAGTTGAAGATGATGACGAACATAGTTAATAGTCTTAGTATCAAGTCCTACACCTGAAATTATCTGGCGTTTAATCACAGGAATATAGCAGGAAGAAAAAGTTTTATCGTGGTAACAAGGAGTACAGGGTAATGTATAGCTACATATTGTTGGGTCACCAGGGCTAAAAATCTCATATGTATATTCAACTTGAGCACCAGAATAAAGAGATACTTTCTTTAAAACTGGAGTCTCTATCTTACCGACAGGACTAAAAACATCCCATTGATACTTGGTAATCTCTCCTTCAGCATTTTCAACCTCTTGTAATAAATTTCCGCTTACTCCTCCACCGTAACGATACTTTATTGATTTACCATTATAATTTACCTGTGATACTTTAGGGAAGGTTGTGACGTCGATATAATCAACACTGAGTTTACTTCCCTCAGAGTTTTCAATTAACTTTAAAATAGGTATATTACTATAGCTACGACCTGTTGAACTCGTAAAACTCACCCTGTCATAATAGTAGTTTATTGAATTACCAAACCTATCTTTAATCTCGCTTACATAATATTGTTCAACAATATAGGTACCAGAATGATAACTATATCCTGGTCGATAGTTGTGAGATGATTTAATAAATTTGATTGTTCGTCCATCTGGCGTTAAAACTTCCATTTCATTACAACCATTTAGAATATAGTTTCCTGTGAGTAGCATTGCATTATCTGAAATATTATTAGCAAGATTTCCGCTGGAATCTTGCCCTACACTGGAACTTAAAACTTTTCCATCGACTTTAACTGCAAGGCTATCAAGCCAACCACACTTAAGTGTTTTACTTGTTTGGTGACCTAGGCTATTTGGTTCATAGTCTCTGGTCGTCCTTATTTTGGGGATATTCAATGACCACCCACCCCCCATAGATTTAAAAGTTTCAGCTCCAGTATTTATTGATGAAAATTGTCTAGAAAATACTACGTCCATGCCATTCGGGCCAGGTATTCTTACATCATCTATTGTAAAATTCAGTTCTCCCGATTGAATAGCTATATTTTCGTTAGGAAAATCACTGGTAGATAAGGTTGGTAAAATAGCTTATGGGGGATCTGTAGGTTTTGGTAAACTAGAATCATTGTTTATCCCACCCGAACTTTCAGCTACTACCCGAAAAGGTAGTATATAAATTATAATTAGTAATATTATGTAGAGTAACGAATGTAATTTAGAAAAATTTATCATTTATAAATCCTGTAAATGGTGTGTGTTTCATTATTTAACATCACTATATACTCTATTCAGGTAACGTTACTATCATGGGGAATTACAACAAATCAACGTAATATTTGACCTAGTCAAATTGAGTTTTTATGCAGCTACTTCCTTGAAGTCATCCCGTCTAAAAAAGGACGTTTAAAAAAGGGCGTTGAAACCAAACCCTACAAACGAATTAATTAAGCATAGCTAAACGCATTTGTTGCTGTCTTTTGTAGCTTATTTGTTCGCGCTCTACATATTTACGCCATTGTTGTGCTGTTTTCTTGCTTTTAGCAAACGTTGTTGCCTGAGCAAAAGCGGTTAGTGATGATTGAAAGTGCTTTAAATTAAAGTTTGCCATACCTTGAGCTAAATACATATTCGATAAATAATCAGTATTATTGTTAGTTTTATTATCTTTGTAAGAGACTGTAGCTTTTTCTATAGCAGAACTAGCAAAGTTGATTGCTTGTTGCCATTGCTCATTATTTAAATATGTTTGCGCTAACATAGCATCATATTTTCCATGTTCTACAAGCTTTGTTAGTTGCTTAAATATTTTAATTGCTTGTAAGTCTTCTTTAGCGCTCAAATAAGCTCTAGCAAGTAAATCTAAGTTTTTTTCTTCCGCTGTTACCGTGCCATTATCAATTGCCTCAGCTAATAAATCTGCGCTTTTAAACGGTGCTCCATGAAATAAATATAACTGGCTTAACGTAAGAATATCTGATGACTTAGTGATATAACCAGCTTGAAAAGCGGCTTCCATCACAGCCATTTGCTTAGCTTCTTCACCAATTTCTCCATACATGGCAGATAACTGTAACCAATATTGCGGTTTGTCATACAAACGCACAAGTTGCTCCATCACCTTAGTTACTTGCTTAGGCTGATTTAATTCATAATGCGTAGCACGTTTTAGAACAAGCCAGTTTTCTTTGGGTGTTTTGTCTTTTTTAGTTGATGCTGTAATAGCATTTTCAATATGCATTAAGGCATCAATAAACTGTTTGTCTTGATAATAAACTTGGGCAAACAACATTTCTTGTGATGCCGTTAATTCTCTAGCATTCACTTGCTGCCACTGTTTTAAATGCGTTAATGCCATCACGTAATCTTGCTGTTGCATAGATAATTGCGCTAACGAATACAAAGTAGAAATAAGTAAAGTATCAGGAATAGCTTGAGCTGCAACAACTTGTTTAAAACTGTCAATAGCAGGTTTAATATCTTCATTGGCGTAATGCATAAAGCCGTAAAAGTTAAAAAGCATAGCCCTTTCATAACTATTTAAGCTATCAAGACGCTCTTTGACATCATCCAATACAGCAAAACCTGCTGCTTTGTCACCAGCATCTGCAAGCGCTTGTGCTCTAGCCAATTGTGCATAAACGCGGTTACGCATGGCTGGTACTTTTTTAGTCGCTCTATAGCTTTTATGCTCTGCTTCTTCGTTATTTTCCGCTTGAGTTGCTGCCGCAACAGCATTTTGTACTGAGAATAACGATGTTAAGCCCAGTGTTGATACCAATAATAGAGAAATTGTTGCTTTCATTTTATTCTTCCTAGTCAGTATTATATCAATACAAATAAGTATTTTACCCATCAATTTCAAAACTGATTTTGTTTTGCACGCCTGCTACAGCCATAGCCGTACCATCAACCACGCGAGGTTTATATTTAAACTTTGCTACCGCATCAAGGGCTGCGCGATCGAATATACCTTCAGGCTCAGCTTTAATAACAACAGCGTTACTAACGGCTCCTGTTTTGGTGACAACAAACTCGACAATGACATAACCCTCTATACCACGCGATTGTGCGCGTCTAGGGTAAATAGCTGCCACCTTCACTATGGGCAAATAATCACCGTCATTACTGTCTAAACTCAAACCACCTGATAAACCAATATCGGCTTGAATATCGGCAGCAAAGCTACTTTTCACTGCATTAGCATTGGGATTAGATTGCTGCATTGGCGGTGCATTCATTGGCGGTGGTGGTTCTTTAGGTTTAGCTGGCTTTTGTACTGTGCGTTCTTTTTTAACGATTGCTTCGTCTTTTTTCAAACGAATAAAGTCCAATACATTGCCTTTGACTGGCTCACTCATTACTTCATTACCGCCAGCAATAAGTTTCTGCATACCCCAAAACAAAAGAAATGTCATGGTTAACGCTGATACTCCCGCAATAATATAACGAGCACCACTTCGAACAGTTACTTGTGACATTTGCTAAACCTCTTGTGCAGCAATAGACACATCAAATACACCCGCAGCACGCGCAGAGTCCATTACTTTTATTAAAATATCGGTAGTTGCTTTTTTATCTGCTTGAATAACAACGGTACCCTGTGGGTTTTCCGCTTTTAAACGCTCAATATTGGCTTGTACTGTGCGAATATCAACCTTACGTTTATTGATCCAAATATCGCCTTTATCACTGATGGCAACCAATATATTGGCTCGTTCTTTTTTCACCGCTGTTGCTGCTTCCGGGCGATTAACATCAATACCCGCTTCTTTAACAAATGACGCCGTTACAATGAAAAAGATTAACAAGATGAACACCACATCTAACATTGGTGTCATATCTATTTCTTCTTTTTCATCTTGCTCTTGCAACATTTTATTTATATGACGCATAGTTTAATTCCTGTAAAAGTTATTTCTATAAAGTTTTTGTATTAACAACCGATAAGCTATCAGCCAGTAACTCAGCTTCTTTTTTAGCATGGCTACGTAACCAAGTTGCTGTAAAAACACCTGATAGCGAGCCAACCATACCAGCCATGGTTGGAATAGTAGCTCGCGATACACCCGATGCCATTGACCGAGCATTACCACTGCCTGACATGGCCATAACATCAAAGACTTCAATCATGCCTGTTACTGTGCCAAGTAGTCCTAGCAGTGGACATAACACCACTAAAGACTGAATTAAAATTAGGTTGCGATTCAACTTGGTGGCGCCGCGTGAAATCAGCGCGATACGAATATGTTCACTCGCCCAAGAAGACTGTTCACTACGTTTTTGCCAAACGCTAACTAAGTGTTTTTTAAGGCTGCGATAACTATAAAAAACAAAAACAAAACGTTCAAATATCAGCAACCACATAATAAAAATAACAACACCTATAACCGTGAGCACTTGCCCACCGGTGTCCATAAATTCATTAACTGCGTCAAACATTTCCATTAAGGCAATCACAACTTATGCTCCTTGCGCGGCTAACTCTGTTCGTTCAGCTCTCTCTGCCACTATACCGGTGCTTTCTTGTTGTAAAATATTAATGATATTTTTACTGCGACCATTTAAGTAAGCAAAAATAAACACCATAGGAATAGCTACCACTAAGCCTAATACGGTTGTTACCAATGCTTGTGAAATGCCGCCTGCCATTAGTTTAGGGTCGCCAGTACCATATAAGGTAATCGCTTGGAAGGTATTAATCATGCCCGTAACGGTACCAAGTAAACCGATAAGTGGCGCGACTACTGAAATAATTTTGATTAAGGTTAATTTGCTCGAAAGCTTAGGTAATTCACGTAAAATTGACTCTGATAATTTCAGCTCTAAGGTTTCAGTATCAAGGTTAGGATTATCATCTTTAACCTGCATTACTCGACCTAATGGGTTGTCACTTGACGCTATATCTGATTTAAGTTGACGATTCACTTTTGCACCAACACTCACTAAGTTAATTAAACGCATTAACGCAATAAGTAAACCAACAGCGCCAATAGCTAAAATGATATAACCTACTGGGCCACCTTGGTCAATACGCTCACGAAGATCAGGTACTTGCACCAATAAACTTAAAATAGAGCCACCCGTTGGATCTAAAGCAAAAGCAACGGTTTGATCATTTTTAGCGTTAACTAAAGCACTGGTTGTGTTTAAATGACGATTGGTAGGCTGTCTAATTAACTCGGCAACGGTGCCTGTTTCGTCAATATATTCTAAATATTTTCCGTCTGAAATTAAGTTAAAACCACCAATTCGAGTAACGGCAGTATTTTCACGTTCGCCATTAGCTAAAACCACTTCGCGGTTAAAGGTATGAATTTTGCCACTTTGCGTCATTTCACGTTGTAACTCAAACCAAAGACGCTCAATTTCTTCAATAGACGCTAGTTTTGAACTTGAACCCATACTTTGAGCAAACTCATCTAAAAACACTCCACGCCCTGGTATTTGTGCTGAAACTACTGAGGTTTGAAATTTACTACGGGTATCACCAGACACTTGCTGTAATACACCAAATAATTCTTTTAATTCACCTAAACGTTTATCTAAAGCATCTGATTGGTTAGCAAGCTTTATTTCATTTTTGCTAAACCCTTGTTCAAGTTGCACACTACGTTGTAAAGCAGCATCACGTTGATTGTTCATATCATTCAACATGTTTTGCTGCTGATTTACTTTGGCTTTAAATTGCGCTTCTCGTGCTTTGTTTTGCTTACTTTGAGTAACTTTACCTTGCTCAAGCTGAGTTAATAACTCATCAAGATTTAGCGCTTCATTGGCATAACCCATTCCGCTAAAAAAAGTACCACTTAGCAGCGCCGCTGTTGTAAAAGCTAGCTTAATTTTTTTACTAAGCTGCTTTGTTTTATTGTTAAATTTTTTCATTATTAGTTACTCTGCTGTAGTTGAAGCGGCAGGTGACAAAGGCACCATAATTAAATCTGGGGCAAGCTGTTTACGGGCAATACGTAAAGCTTTATTAATGCCCAAACGATAGTCTTGCGATAAGCTTTGCCATTGAGCTGAACTTTGATTCCACTGACCTAAGCGGCTGCCATCACGCGTTTGATAAACCAAACTAATTCGGCCAATACGCATAAAATCGACATTCATTTCTTGACCTTCGATGGTTAACAAACCGCTATAGGCTTCAATAGTACGTCCGTAATCCACTTCAATTTGATAGGCTTCTAATACGCGGCGAAATTTTTCTGATACCGCAATATCAGCACGTTCCATCATGGTACCTAAATCGTTAACACGTTTAGCGCGCTCTTCTGGTAGAAAAGGTACGTCAAGGGCGATAAAGTTTTCCAAGGTTGAAATCATTCTTGCCATTAGCGGCGAAATTTGTCGTTCAATAACGCTAACGTCATTCATCGATTTAGCCAATTGGGCTAGTTCAGTTAATTGATTATCAAGCTGTGCTTGCATTTGCTGGTTGTATATATGTAAGCCGTCAACTTCTTTCACCACCGCATTAAACTTTTGTAATTTAGTTTGTGCTATCTCAGTATATTTATTCACTTTCTTTTGTGAATCAGCCGCAGATTGTGTGATTTGCTGACCTGCATTGACTACACTGTTTAATTGATCTTTCGCATACACAGCTGATGTAAAAGCGATACTGCTAGCACTAAAACTGAACAGTAAACTTGCTTTGGCAAGGGGTGACAATTTCATAAAATTACCTTTTGTCATAAAGAAAGTTAATATTGCTGCCATGTTTTTTTGCAGCGTTTAATTATTGTGGCAAAGTGTAACGAGGTGATGTGACAGTTAAATTATAAAAATATGACGGTTAGATTGCATAAATATGTCAGTTAAATGACAACTAAAGAGATAAGTGGGATGATAAGTGAGATAGCAAGTGGAAAGAGCATAGTACGTGGTTAAACATTATGTTAGGTTTTAACCACGCAGTTAAAAAAGTTATGAATTTAATCACTACGTTTAACAAAAGAAAATTGTGCTACTGACTCTGCTTTGCCTGATAAATCTCTCGGTGTAGTATAAAACTCAACGTCGAGCTTGTTTTGTTTATTATCTATATCAATATGTGCAAAACCCCAAACAAAACTTTGTGACCAAAGTAACTCATATTGCGGATAACGCTTAGCCTGTTGCGCTGCAAATGGACTATGTTTACCGCGCATTTTAGAAGCAGCCCCACTGATAATAAGTGGTAATGGGGGTCGGTTAGTTTCAGCAAATGCTGAACAGTCATCGGTGATCATTTCTAAATCATGTTCGTGACCCGCAATATAGGCATCTGCATATTGACATAACATTGGTAAAAGCAAGCGTCTTAACACATGCCCTTGATTATACTTAGTACCACCAATAGACCATAAAATATGATGACCATAAACAATTTTCCATTTAGCGTCAGAGTTAGCTAAACCGTCACTCAGCCAAGCTAGCTGTTTTTCATCTTCATTTTTTATAGGTAATTCATGTGTTTTTGCTGCATCTATTTCAGCGTTACCTTCTTGTAACTCTCTAGCCAGATTTTTTTCACTGCCATCAGGGTTTAAAGGTAAATCGTAAACATTTTTTCCTGATAACAACATGTTAGTATCAAGTACAAAAAACTCTACTTCATTGCCCTTATCTCCCATTCGATAGCTATAATACCCTTGCTGATCGAGATGGAAATTTTTATGTTTATCCATCCATTGGATTTGCATAGCAACGCCTAAACGAGAACTTTTCCAGTCATGATTACCTAATGCCGAATAAACAATTAAATCTTTATTTTCAGCAAACAACGGTTTTAAAGGTGCTAAAATTAAATCATCCATGCGTTTGGTGTTATTTTTATTATCACTTGCATCAGCACCGTCTGGGTAAATATTATCGCCTAATTGAATAGCAAATTGACAGTTTTTATGACGGCAAACTTCTGTCATAGCCAAACCAACCGCTTGCGCACCACCTTGTTCTGTTGCGGTATTACTTTTGGGGTAAACATAAACAGGTGCATGATCAAACTCAGCCAGTGGTCTGCCATTCTCTAACCATTTCCGTTTTGCTTTAGCAACAAGTTCTGCTGGATTTTTAGGTTGCTTAATAACTTTTTTCTTTGGGTAATCTACATGATAACCGCCATCACCAAAGGCAAGAAAGCTAATGTTTACATTTGTATTTTCTACTTCTGACAACGTCTGCTTTTGTTGGCTATTTTTTTCTTTTATACCTACATTCTGGCTACAACTTGATACGGTCAATAAACCTGATAAAGCCAAAACAGTTAAAGATGAGGATAATAGTACAGATGATTTGTTTTTCATAAATTTTTATTTCGACTGTTTTTTAAAAATTATAAAATGCTTTAATCAACGACTAAAACATTTCATAAAATAATAGTTTACATGCTACAAAGAGGTAATTGTGATCCCCAATTCAACGGTACGCCCGTACTCTTCATATTGATAGTTATGCTGTTGTTCACCGTGATATAAGTAATATGGTTCATCGTTTAAGTTACTTATATTAAGGTAGAATTGAATTGTGTCGGTCATATAGTATTTACCGCTAAAATCAATTTGCATATGAGCATCTTGATATACGTCAGCATCGTTATCACTATATTGAAAATTTTCACTTTTATAGCTTGAACTTAATCTTAGGCTCATTGCGGTATTTTCAAAACCAATCATAACGTTGGCAACGGTATCTGCTTGGTTAGGTAAATTGTCATCAGCATCAATAAAAGTACCATTAACACCTAACAACAAACCAAAATCAAAACTTTTATTCCATGCGAGTTCAATCCCCGTTAACGAAGCATTGCCACCATTTAATGGCTGTATAACTTCTTCAAAACCATCCCATTTTCCGTTATTTTGAACCTCTTCATATAAAATGTAGTTTTCTATATCTTTATAAAAAAGCCCTGCCGATAATACGCCTATTGCCTTGGGATAGTATTCTAATGTCGCGTCAAAGTTACTTGATTCATAAGGGTTAAGTTCAGGATTACCCACTTCAGCTTTACGCTCGGTGATGATTACGCCATCATCTTCAAACACCTCTGTTTCGATTAATTGAGTTGCTGCAGTATCACTAAAACTTGGACGTGCTATTGTTTTTGTATAGGCAAAACGGCTAATAAGTTGATCGCTAATAGTATAACGTAAGTTCAAACTTGGAAAAAAGTGACTATAATCCTTTTCGCCTTGCCACGGATTAATGTTGACAACTTCATCATCAGTAACATCATCAACAATCAATTCAACTTTATTACCTGTGGTACTAAAGCTAGTGTCTTCATAACGCACACCCGCAACAATATTCCAGTCATCAATATCAAAAGTAGCCATAGCATAAATAGCAAGTATGTCCTCATCACTGGTGTATGAACTGCCTTTACTTTCAATTACCGATTCTTGCGCATTTAAATCAAAGTTATTAATGTCGCTGAGTATATAACCCTTTAGGTTGTTCTGATCAATGCCAGAGCCAAATTGCCCTAAACTATAATCGACTGCGCCTGAATTAAATTGCTCTGCGACAATGTCATCACCATCAGAGTTTTCAAATCCGCCATCATAAATATTGGCATTAACGCGGTTAAACTTTTCTCGGCTTCGATATTTGCCACCAAATTTAATTTCACCATTGTGGTTATTCCAAACGAACTCTTTAGTGATATCTAATGCAAAACTGACTTCTTCATCTTGGGTTAAGTTGTTTTCGTAAACAACCTCGTCTAAGGCAAAATTAGTTAAGTCTTGAGAATCAGCATTAAATGATAGTTCAGGAATAGGGCCTGAGCTCAGATATCCATAATCAAGATGTTTTCCCACAAAAGCGACATCAAGGCGATTAGGCTCTTCTTCTTTAGATTTTGAATACCCCATATTGTATTCAACAAGCCAATCACTCAGTTGATTCTCGCCACCAACAATAACAGATAATATAGTTTGCTCTTCAAACCTGTCTTTAGTGTCACGTTCAATTTTTCCATCATAAAATTCAGCACTTGTACTGGTATGAGTGGTTAAATCAATTTGAGCTTTATCAAATTTATACTGATTACGTTGCCTGTACTCATCATCAGAAAAGTTACTATATAGGGTACGTAAATAATATTGACTAGTAGAAGATGTTTGTAAATCAAAGTTTATTGCTGCTCCTAGACGCTCACGAGTAATGGTATATAAACGCTGCTCTATTTCTTCCGCACCAAACACTTCAACATCATCACCTGTTACTAAATCTTCAAATTCAAACATCGCCCAGCCACCATCTGTTTCGATGTTATGTGAGCCAAAATCACGTTTAAACCAAGATACAGCCCCCGCAACACCAAGCTGATTACTGCCTATATCAAAAATATCACTATAACTACCTGAAAGTTTAGGACTAGTTTCAGCCACTAATTCATTATGAGATGCTTGCGCAGTAAAGCTATAACTACGTCCACTACGATCAAAAGCAGATAAACTTTTCACTTCAATAGAGCCACCAATTGCACTGGCATCCATATCAGCAGTGACCGTTTTACTTACTTCAATTGAAGAAACTAGTTCACTGGGAATAACATCTAAAGCGACACTGCGAGTACCTGATTCAGGCGAAGGAACATTTAAGCCATTGATAGTGACATTATTAAGACTTGGATCAATTCCGCGAATGCCAACGAAGCGCCCTTCCCCTTGATCACGCTCAATAAAAATACCAGGCATACGCTGTAACGCTTCAGCCACGTTTTGATCAGGTAATTGACCAATGGCATCACTACTAATCACCGAAAGCACTTTATTAGCATTTTTTTGACGATTAAAGGCATTAGCCTGACCAGAACGCTGGCCACGAACGATCATGTTTTCTATTTCACTCTCGGTGCTATTTGTATAAAGCATAAAGTCTTTGTGGATGATTTTTCCATCAAGCACGGTTACTTTTTGCTTAATTTCTTTGGCACCCTGATACTTAATGCCTAAAGTGTAATTTCCTTCAGGTAAGTTAGCAAAACGAAAAGATCCATCACGAGCACTTACCGTAGTAAGTCCTAATTCGATAATACTAATTTTCGCACCTTGAAAATATACTTTTTGCTGGCTATCACTAACTCTACCTTCAATAACTGTTTCTGCTAATACATTGGTAGCAGTAAACAAGGTTAAGCAGCTCATTAGAGCAAGTGAGAGTTTACTTAACGAAAGAGTCTTTTTTACAATGATAGGTTTTGTTGGTTTAAACTTAGTTTTCATGCTTTTCTCTTTAGTTTTTATTAGTATTAAATAGTTAAAATAAGTATTGAAACAAATACTTAGATAAATATATTTCGCAATACAATAAATGATTAATATGACAACTAAGTGAAGAAGAAATGACATTAAAATTACACATTTGTTAATATTATAAAAACACAAAAAAGGCTTGTGAGTATTCACAAGCCTTTTACTTAAACAAAGAAATAAGTTTTAGTATTAAAAATCCCACTTATAGGAAACTTCAAAGCTTACGCCTTTGGTTTCACTGCGTTGTAAGGTATTTTCAAACTCCAACTCTTTTTTCTCATCTAAGATATTTTGCACCTTAAATTTTAGTGTTGAAGAGTAGCTAGGGAAGTAACTATAAATAAAATCTAACGAGTGAAATGGTTGCTCGTAAGCATCATCTTTACCATCAATACCCGGAATAATAATACGTTCAGCAAATACGTTATAAGCTAAGGTAGCACTATGGTTACCATTAGGCGCATCCCAACCCAAGTTCATATTAACCACCCAAGGAGAATGCCCCGTCATGGCACGCGTTGGGTTGGTAATAGTGGTAGAAACACCTGTTTGCTCAACAACTTTTTGTGTATCAATATTGATTTCAGATTCACTTACCGTGAAATTACCCGATAAAAAGAAGTTTTCTGCAACTTCGCCTGCTATGTCCGAGAGAAAATTAAAGTCTTTTAGGAATTCAATTTCAACCCCATATACATAACCATCTTCTGCATTGGCAATACGGATTAATGGTGGACCATCTTGTGCTGGAGATTGTACTGATTCTATCGGACTATCCATATCTTTATAGAATAAACCAACAGAAAGGTTTTCACCTGTTTCTAAGTACCATTCCCAACGAAGATCGTAGTTGTTAATGCTTGTGCTAGTAACGCTTGGCGTACCACCAATGGGAAAACCAGTCAGCGGGTCAATATAAGTTGATGGTGCTACTTCTCGAATATCTGGTCGAATAGTGGTTTGTGCAAACGAGGCACGAAACTGCATGGTTTGATCTAACTCATAGGTTAATGCCAATGAGCCAAAAACATCATCGTCGTTAAAGGCTAGTTTTGCTAAGTCTTCTGCCGTTGGCTGCGCAGGAATGTCAAACATGCCCGTAGCAGGGTCAAGCGGTGCAACTACTTGGCGAAAATCTTCATAACGAATACCCGCAGTAACTCGCCATTGCTGAGCAAAGAACATGTCGACTTGACCAAAGTAAGCATCAATTAATTGCCCTGAGAAGTAATCATCCCCTGCAATTGAAGTATCTCGGATAATAAGTTCATTACCATTAAGTTGCTGATTTAACATCACCTCATCAGTTAAAACACTATTGAGTTGATGACCAGTAAAATCTAAACCGTCAAAAGCTAGGGTATTAATATCAATACGTCTGGCAAAAGCATCACGTGATTTTTCAACAAAATTTGTGCCTGTAGTCAATTCAACTTCTGTACTACCAAAGGTAAGTGGCAACGATAAAGTAAAGCCATAGTTTTCAACTTTATCGTTTAAGTCTTGAAAACTATAACGTGTGGCCGTTGTGGCTCGTCTTAGTGAACTTTCATTGATAGTATCAAAAACACCATCTTCTGGCTGTCCATTTGAGCCATCAGCAATAATATAACGCGTGCTGATATTACCTGGTGCATAACGGTTAGAGCGTGCATTAGAGTAAAACCAATCAACACCAAGGTTTTTAAACTGAGTAAAATTGTGCGTACCACGAATTTGGTTAGCGATCATTTCACGCTCTTCATAAATCACTTCACTGTCGCGCACTCGCAAACCATCATTAATGGTAACGTTATTGGTATTACCCAATTTATCGCGAATTTCATCACGGGTGTCATGTAAAATAAGCGAGGTGAAATCAATACGGTGATTGCGTTTATACTCAAGCCCCATGTTTAACATGCCTGAAAAACGCACATTATGCTCGGTTGATTGAATATCATCAAAACCACGCACTAAAGACCAAGCACCATCACTGCCTTGGGTAAAGTCTTGACCTTCATACCCTTGCGATACTTGCCATTTATTATCATAAGAAATTGCGGTTAAAAAGCCAAAACGAAAATCATCAAAATCGTAACGATTACCTAACGTGACATCTAAACCTGTATTCGGGTTTATTGATGTTTTGCTCGGATCGTAATCTCGATTCATTTGCGCGGCAATTTCACGGTTGTCTTGTTGAGATAAGTCGTTAAGCGGCGAATGACTTTTCCATAAGTTTTGTAATGCTTGTGGCGCAGCACGGGTGCCATCATCAATGCCATACCAGTCATCGCTGCCGCCATTATAACTTAGGCCGTCATCGAAGTTATTGCTATTACTACCAAGTTTACCTTGAACACTAAAGACAAAATCGTCAGGAATAGTTTTTAATCGTACATCAACATTACCACCGGCAAAATGAGCGGGCATGCTTGCTGAGTATGACTTTTGTACTGACAACGATTCAATAATACTTGCTGGAAATAAATCTAATGGGATAACAGTACGTGTTGGATCAGGGCTTGGCACAGCCGCGCCGTTTAATTGCGTACTTGAAAAACGCTCGCCTAAGCCGCGAACATAAATAAATT